>Ga0208646_1001318_pt1 | contig 12220 bp, 15 predicted proteins | sample AntAceMetag02UK8_FD_184762 | JGI IMG/M metagenome (GOLD analysis project Ga0208646, IMG submission 184762) | Saline lake microbial communities from Ace Lake, Antarctica - Antarctic Ace Lake Metagenome 02UK8 (SPAdes) (version 2) | ecosystem: Environmental > Aquatic > Non-marine Saline and...
CATCATCGAATGAATAACCTCTAAGAACGTCTATAAGACCTCTATATTCATTTCGATGTCCCATATTGAATGAGAATCTATTAGACAGCCAGTAGTATCGGAAACCTTCCTTCTCTACAAGTTCAGCCCATCCTTTGGGATTATAAGTGACTAGTTCACAATTTAAGTTACGACATTTACACTCAACACAAACTCTATGTGGTCGTGTATCAAGTCTTGCAACCTGAACCCATGGTGGTGTGAAATTGAAACCAGGTATAGTATCTACTTGAGCAACACCAGTTATAATGTTACGTTGTATTGCTGATTGGTTAATGTTAGTATAGTGAAAACAAAAACCCCATACTAATAAAATCGACAATACTATCAGTGATGTATTAATCACAATTCTGGGTATTTTAAAGTTTATAGATTTCATAATTACTCGGTTATTGTGATTGAATTATCAACATCATCGATGTTATCCGGATTCAAAACAGTTTTAGTAACTTCATTAACATCACCGTTCGGATCTTTATGTATCAACATGAATGTATAATTTTCTTTTTCATACTCATCATAAGCATATGCCATTAGAATTTTTTCTAGTTCTAATGTTGTATAACTCTGTCGGCCGTGCCATGAAATGAATTTTCGATATCCGTTAAAATCGAAACTAACCAATTTACAGTTCATTACTCGGTCAAAGTTTCCAGATTTGGCTTCGATACACAATTGTATTGGTCTCAAATCAATAGTGTGTACGTTCTGTATAATTGGTAGGTTAAAAATGTAACCCTGTCGAGGAACGACTTTACCATTGAACTCCGTAATGAGTGCTTTGGTTTCTCCTGTTCGTGAATCGAACATATAAGCTCCTTCGTGATTATCCACGAAGGTAAAGACGGATGAGACTAGTAATAATGATATTACAATTAGTACTCCGATAATTCCGCCAATCCATTTTAAAATTCCCATTTTTGTTTTTTTAGTGTTAGTATTTATGTTACACAAACATACGGATAATATTTCAAACCGGTGGATTCTATTTATCACAGTAATTATCTTGTGAAATAGTTATAATTTTCAATGTCCGTGATCAAAGGCGAAATATACCATTTCACCGTTAGCTAATTCAATGTCTTTTTCTATGATACCACAACACATACCATCAACGGCATCTCCTATAACACCACCATCTTTCGTGAATATGAAATGACCATTGAATTCATATACATCATCATCCGAATATGTGTCGAAATCGATTTTCTCTTCTACTTCATCCAATTCATCATCTGTGATGTCTTCCGATGAGTAAATACGTAGTCTGTGATCACCCATGTTTCAAATATATGCATTTTAATCTATTAATTCAAATCCAGTATATTCTATCAAGACATCAGGTACAATAACGCCTTCATCTGTCTGATATGTTTCGAGTATCGTAGCTACTATTCTCGGTAAAGCCAATCCAGTCCCATTCAATGTATGAACAAGTTTGTTCTTACCCTCGTCTTTATATTTACAATTCAATCTATTAGCCTGGAACGTATCAAAATTTGTAACAGTAACTACTTCCAACCATTTCTTCTGAGCTGGACACCATGTTTCGATATCATACGCCTTTGCTCCCGTGAATGTCATTTCATCACCACATAAAGCAAGAACTCTATATGTCAATTGTAATTTATCTAAGAGAGTTTCTATATACTCTTTCATAAGTTCAAGTCTTCCATAACCATCTTCTTGTGTAGTTATACAGACTAATTCAATTTTATCAAATTGGTGTAATCTATTAAGACCTCTCGTGTCTTTCCCGTACCCACCAGCTTCTCTTCTGAAACACGGAGTATATCCAGCCATCAGAATTGGTAGTTCCTCTTTATCAATAGTAACATCTCGGTAGATGTTCGTCAGTGGAACTTCGGCTGTTGGTATTAGGTATAAATCATCTTTTTCGATGTGATACATCTGACCTTCTTTATCTGGATATTGACCAGTTGCAAACACACATTCTTTATTCACCATTATTGGAACTTGGTGTTCAATGAAACCATATTTACCAGCTTCATCTAAACAGAAGTTTATAATGGCTCTTTGTAATCTAGCTCCCTTATTCACATAGACAGGAAATCCATTACCAGCAATTTTATTTCCGGCTTTGAAATCTATTATCTTGAACTTCTCGGCTATATCCCAGTGTTCTAATTTATTATCCGTATCGTGTGTGTATTCTTTCTCGAATAATACTTCGTTATCATCATACCCAGTACCTTCAGGAACATCATCGTGTAACATATTTGGTATTTTGATTAAGGTGTCGTATATCCTCTTATCCAACATCTCTATGTTTTCACCATTATCTCTGATAAGACCTTTTAATTCTTTCTTTCTCGGAATGTCACCCATATTATTGGCCTTGTTCAGAGTATTGAATTCGTGTTTGAGATTATCATTCTCAGTAATTCCCAATTTCTTATCGACAGCATCGAGATACACTTGATTAATCTCAGTCGTATAATCATGGTTACGTTTGACCAATGCCTTTATGACAGCATCTTTATTTTCTAATATTCTATTTATATCAATCATAATTTCTAATTATTTTAAGCAGAGGATGCGGGATTCGAACCCACGGGCCCTGTTTCCAGGACCACTTCTTTAGCAAAGAAGCACAATAAACCACTCTGACAATCCTCTATGTCGTAGTAGGAAAGGGATTCGAACCCTTGAGCCATATTTCTACGACTACACGCTTTCCAGGCGAGCCATTTAAACCGCTCATGCACTCTACTATTTATATTTCTTCTTTAATTTTCTCATAATATTTTACCCATTTTCGAATTGCATTATCACTAACACCATATTTTTTACCAACAGACACATAATTTGTCTCATCAATTTCTTTAACCAATTGATAATATGTTGGCCTTTCTATTGTTCTCTGGTCTATGTCATAGCATTCTTTACACATTTTCAAACCATGTATTCCGGTATCACACACGACACACGAATTAGTATATTTAATAATTTTATTTTTTTTAGCATTTTCCTTACGTATTTTAAAATGACATACCCGACAGTTTTTTGTCTCACTATATACCATTTCATCACAAACATTACACTTCTTAGTTTTTATCCTTTCCCTATATTTGTACGTACTTCTTTTCGGTTTTATGTATTTACAATCATCTATTACATACTTTCTATAAGTATTTCTATCTATATTTTTGATGAAATCCGTTAATTCATTAATTTCAGTCTGTGGATTGTGAAAAACATCTTTCCACCGTACTCTATAGACTTTAAATCCCTCATTTAGAAAATATTCATCTCTAACTCTATCATATTCAATTGCTTCTTCATTCTTGAAATGTTGATCACCATCTACTACAAAGACCATCTTTAATTCAACGAATAAAAAATCGATAAAATATTTACCATATGAATGTTTTTCGATAATTTCATACTTATCAAAAATCTCATTATTATCAAATACCTTCAAAAAGTATTTTTCTGGATAACTTCTCCTATTCTTATCTGAGTTAATTGCCCATCCTTTTATTTTACCATCTTTGAAATTTTGTTTCATTTTCTCCGATATTTTTTTCTTTGTAGATTCTTTCATTTATATAAACATACTTTATCTATATATAAAATCACGAACCCCTATTTTAATCCATCTTGGTGGTGAGTGTAGGATTTGAACCCACGGACCGACCTATTAAGACGATCGTCCGATTTCAAATCGGATGCATTAAGCCAGACTCTGCCAACTCACCATTTGTGACTCCTGAAGGACTTGAACCCTCATCGTCCGGGTCGAAACCGGGTGTTTTATCCAATTAAACTAAGGAGCCATTAAAACACAAAAAACCCGAACTGATTTCTCAATTCGGGTTTGTTTAACTTATATGAATTTACGCAATAGTTAACATCTCCGAATTTGATTCGAGCTTCCACGACTGAACGAACTGTTCGATATGTTAATTAATGTTTTCATTATGTACTATATATAACTTTTGTTTCTCTTTGTTTTGTAAATGTAAGGATTATTTATAGAATAACCAAACTTTAATTTAACACTCTCTCAACTCTATGACCAATGCCTACTGATTTAAGGCCAACTGAGTTGTAGAATGACTTCAACCTTTCTCTATATTCTTCTGAGTTATCACGAAACATATCTTTATTTCGGTTTGGACTAGCGTGGCCATATAAGTCGATGTCTCTAAATGTGTTTATAGCTGTTTCTAACAACTTTCTACCCAATCCGAGATTACGGTGTGTATTAGTAACGTGAAGTCTTCTGAGATGAGCTATATACCCACCATCACTCTTTTCTCTTATATCTTGTATGTATATTCGGCCAACAGATTTACCATTATCATAGGCAACTACTTTATAAGAACCCTTAGTTCTCTCAACTTTGATATGAATGCCATTGTCGATGTAGTCTGATATTCTATCATTGAAGACATCCAATATTCTATTAGAAGTTATTCTAGTCATTTAGACAAAGATAGTAAAAATTATTTACTTATATTTTCATTAAGATATTCGTGGTTCAAAGTAACTCTCATAAAAGTTCTTCAAATACTTCATATTATTGGTTTATTTTTTCTGAGAGATATATTAAATTAAAAAATCCTTTTCTCTAATAGTATCAAGTGTGTTGTCTTAGGTGGTACTTAATAGTATTATAACTCAAATTCAAGTCTACGGATATTTCCGTTTTGGACATACCGGATTCAAATAAATCAATAACAAGTTCTTTATTTTTCTTTTTTATAAATTTATTTTTCTTAATTATTTTACAGATTGTTCCCCTATCACAACCGAAGTGTTTAGATATTTCAGATTGTGTCATATCATTAATTATATACATTTTGTATACTAAATCTCTATCAATTTTCGGAGAATTCTCTCTCATATTATCCACTTTATTGAGAATATATTCCATATTATCGTTGTAAAAATCAATATCAGTGTGTTTTTCATAGTGGCAATTAGCACATAATACAACACATTTATCCAACTCTTCTATTACCAGTTCACACACATCATCTATATTTTTATAATTAACACCAACCTTTGCTAAATTGAATTTTTTATCGGATTCGTGATGAAAGTGTAATGATGAATTGCATTTATCATATCCACATCCCATACAATATGAGTATCCGATATGTTCCAGAAATATTTTTTTATTATTTTTCGACCTCTTATCAATAGAATCGAAACTAAAATGGTGGCATAGGTGGCAATTGTGGCATAGTAATTCACACTTATTCAATTCTGATTCTAATTTGGACCATCTCATGTATTTACCTCTATTCACCTCAAATTCCTTTGTTTTCCCATCTATGTGGTGGAAACACAATTTGTGTATATTGTTTTCACCACATCTTTCACACACACCACCAAGGTAATTGATGGATTTTATTTTCTTTGCCGATGATAATATTTTCAACCTTCTCGATATTTCACTCATTTATTGAATGTTATTTTTAATATATATTAAAAATAACATTCAACTTTTAACACAACATCAATCTATCAAAACCTATGGCGAATCCAGACCCCTGTTTGTACTGACCACCACCACAAACTTGTTTTTGAGCGCCTAATTTATAAACTGATATTTCAAAGCCACCGTCTACATAATAAGCAAGTCCTCTCTTCACTCCGCTAGATATGATAATCTCATTCTCAACACACCTCAACATCACCATTTGTTTAGCCATCTCAATCAATTCATCTTCGATGGATGGTGAGCTTGGGTTAATTACCTCCACACCAAATTGAAAGAATTCACGATATCTACCCTTTTGTGGCCTTTCGTACCGGTAACATTTCTCAAAATACCATAATTTCACATCTTTCTGTGTTTTATAATACTTATCAGCTATCAACTGTATAGTAGCCGTTCCTTCGGGTCTTAGACATAATTCTCTACCAGCTTTATCATTGAATGTATACATTTGGTTAAGAATCTCCTTACCAGCTTTATCCATATAAATACTCGAAGGTTCTATACTGGGTATGATAATCTCATTAAATCCAAATGATTCAGATATTTTTATCATACTATTAAGTAGAATCCTTCTCTCTTTGGCTTCATCACCACATATAATTCTGACACCCCTTGATTGTTTTTCAATTTTCAATTCCATTTTTAATTTATTTTTAATTTTCGTGCATAAAAAAACTCGGACTTTCGACCGAGTTTCTACATATTATATTTAAGCGTAGTTTACCCAGTCACATAATGTGTTCTGTGATGGGTATGTGTGTTTCTTTTCATTAACTTATTTTCTCTAATACTTCTCTTTTACAACAATATCTAGATTCTTCATCTTCAACCTCATATACTGTTCCAGTGCCTCTTCTCTCTTTTCTAACCATCTTCACCTCAACAGTTTTGCCAAAACCACAATGACTCACATTGATTATATTGGCTATATCACCTTTTTTTTAATTTGGTTAAAATTGTCATAATACAAATATATATAATATTATTTATATGGCCAAATAATCAAGATGTTGGATTAACTATTTGTATAGCATCCGAATCATCATAATATCGAAGTCTAGAAGTACCATCTGGTCGTTTATAGACCACCTTAGTATAATCGGTGAATAAGGTTGATGAAGAACTGAGATCGGTATCGGATAATGAATCTGTTTCTATAGTTGTGCTACGTAATTGATTTGGATTTGATACGGTTAAACCAGATATATTGGATCCGATTTTACATTCTTTCACACCATAAAGATAATTATCAGACACATTTGACCCAACACTTGTCTCGGTCATGCCCTTAATACCTATTATATTATTTTCAAATTCCGGACCGATTTGTAAATTTGATGATGCTTCTATACCTGATAAATCTATTTCAAAAAGGTTATCTATCGATCTAGTAAAAACAGACGATCTTACACCAACAATAAAATCACCCTGAGACTCTTGCCAAGATGTATTCACAACTCGCTGTAAATAGGATAATACAATAATAGATTGAATACTTAGAGCTATGGATCCACGTATACATGATAGAATAAGAGACCCCTTTACTAATAGTGACTCTTCAAATGTTGATGGTAACCCATTAGATTTTAGATTCGATAAATTACAAAATCCAAACAAATCGTTATTATTAATTACCGTATTGAATACCCATGAAGGATGTGTTTCTGGATTAGGGTCAGTTGTATATGAGTCACCGTACACCAACACTCTAGTAAAATCCAGGAATGAATTATCGCTAAACCGGGAATTATCGGATAAATCTGATGGTGGTAATATTGGTATTGTGTCATATATGGTTAAATTACCACCTTCAATTTCTAAATTATAAATTTCTTTATTTGACTCAATCCTGTTGGGTAATACTATTGATCCAAAAAAAGTCTTTGATACGTTTCTTGAAAGATTTTGAGATACATTATACATATTAGTTTTAACCGATGTTGTTCCGTGTATTCCAAAAACATTAAAGTCTTCATATGAGTTTAAATCAATTGGTATGTCCAGTGTCCTTGATGTTCCTCTCGAAGCAGTTTCGGGGTAAGTACCAAGTGATAGTGAATATGTAGAACTAATCGTCACACCCTGCCAAGCAGGTAACATGTACAAATCCTTATCAAATAGTCTGAACCAGTGATACCTTATATTATTTCTATGTGTTAAATAATCTGAAGTTGAAGATGTGGCATAATACATATTTGGATTATATGAACCGGTAGCACTACCACCATCAGTAGTATGTGTTTCCATACAATAGTAAATAACATTATTCGAATCTTCGACAAAATCACCTCTGGACCAAGTTCCGGATCCCCACGAAGTCAATCCAGTTTGGTCCATTTTCCATCTACGTATCATAGAATTCCTCCAGTCATATGTGGCCGATATATCTTTATTCGTATCCTTCCTATTATAAATAACCCCCTTGAAGCCATCTATTATATTTATACCATCCGATGAGAATGATTTATCATCTACCCAATTACTCATCAATGGATCATAAAGTATTTCATCACTTATGTGTATCTCTGATAAAGCGTTTGGCCAACAGGACCCAGATGATGCATACACTATCAAAGGTTCTATATCACTTGAATAAGATGATCCTGTTGCACTACCCAATACATAACCAACTGTTTGGTAATCAGTTATTCGATAATGTGATGCTGTTAGACTTGATGCTGCTAAACCACTAATCAATTGATTATACGTAACATCAAATAGTTGTATTCCATAACCAGATGTTCCCGTTGCTCCTACTGACCCTGTTGGTCCTACTGACCCTGTTGCACCGGTAGAAGATGATCCACTTATCAACTCAATGGATCCATCACTACGAATTAATGATAATCTACCCAGTGAGTCGAGTATTAGATTTGAACTTCCGGCTGGTGGGTTACCAACCAATCCTAAATTTATATGTGGTGAAATTAATCCTGGCATAATGATTCATAGTTTTCTATATATATTTAATATACAGATCAACTATTCACAGTATGTGATTAAACCGGCTCTACTCGTATTAGTTTTCGATATCCACCAAAAGATTTCCGATTTAATAATCGTTTGAGGATTATTGCATCGATATGTAGATGTTTTTTCACTTCTTGAAATACAGTGTATCTCGGAGAGTTTTTATATTTATCATAAACTTCCTTCTGAAACCCGGAATAGTCTGAGAGACCTTTACCAGTTTCAATCATTCGGAAGTTAGATTGTTGCATTTTCATTGAAGCTACTGTTGTTCCAATGATATCGGCAATTTCCTGTTCGTCTATTTCGAGGAACTTAGTTCCCCATTTGTGATAATAAAACCCCACAATACAATCTTCTATTGTCCAATCGTGATCGTCTTTTCTTGAATTCTTACCTTGTCTTGTTATTGCCATAGAACAAATATACAATTTATATTTGAATGGATAAAGGTTTATTTAACTGTGACCATTTATAATGCTTGGTATTTATTTCAATGCACTTACTTTCACACCATGATAAGGAATATAATCAAATATTCCTCATCGTAGGGAAATAAATAACATCTCTAATTGGTCGGTCTGTTAATATCATAACCAATCTATCTATACCTATTCCAATTCCTGTTGTTGGTGGCATTCCGTATGATAAAGCTCTTATGAACTCTTCATCAGAATCTCCCATATTATCAACATGTCTATCTACATCGTTCAGTTCAGAGTAAGCATTTGCAATCTCCATACCACCGATGAACAATTCGAATCTCTCAGCTATATCTTCGTTGTCTGATCTAACTTGTGATAAAGGACTAATAGATGATGGGTAGTCATAAACCATTGTTGGGTCTATCAAGTTACCTTCAACATGTGTTTCGAAGATATCATTGATTTCAACATCAGTTAATCCAGTTATATCACCGTCATAATACTCACTTATCGAGTCGAAGTAGCTGATACGTCTAACATCAGAGAAATCAATTCCATACTCTCGATATTCAACATGTCCGAAGTTGTCGTGTATTCTGTTAAGAAGTGTTTCAACTACATCCATACTGAAGTTATAGTTCTCATACGCGGCATATGCCTCCACAACTGTAAATTCTGGATTGTGTCGATTAGATATACCCTCGTTTCGGAAGTTTCTACCTATTTCGAATACTCTATCATATCCACCGATTATCATTCTTCTCAGATATAACTCAGGAGCAATTCTCATATAGCAATCCATATCCAATGATTCGAAGTGAGTGACAAAGGGTGTTGCTTCGGCCCCACCATACAATGGTTGTAGTATAGGTGTTTCGACTTCAAGGTATTCGTTTTCCTCGAAGAAGTTTCTTATCAATGAGATAAGTCTTGATCGTGTTACGAAAGTGTTTCTTTCTTCTGGGTTTAAGATAGTTTGTAAGTATCTTCTTCGTCTGATGCTTTCTCTATCAGTTGTTACATTATATAAGTTCTCACCATCGTTTTGAACAACTGGTAATGATCTAACAGGTATGTTTAGTACATTGGCTTCATGTATTCTGAATGTGTAGTGGCCTGTTCTTGTAGTGAAATATTCACCACTACACCCTAAATGTGATCCATTTGGTAATGTTGTTACCTCAGTGAAGTTCTCTATCTCTGTGTTGATATAACATTGGAGGTTTTCTCCATTGGCTAATACATCCATAAAGGCTGATCGACCATGTGTTCTAATGTTTAAAATTCTAAAATTAAGTGTTTCCATTATTTTTACTTTATTAATTGTTTTAATTTACCATCTATTATATTTTCTATAATCTTCAAATATTTTTTATCTCTTTCGGGTTTGAAATTTTTCGACCCGGATGTATCTATTGTGCAAAATTCTATACCATTCTCTAAACAGGCTTGTGATTTTCTCTCATCATTATTTTTTATTTTCGCCATTTTTTCCTTTCCAAAAATTGGCTCATAGTGAAAAAGCCCATTTAATTCAAATGCTATATTTAGTATAGGTATATAAATATCCAACTCACTATCAATAGCTTCTTTACCATTAAATATCATTTCAATATCATATTTTTTCAATAGTTGTGTTTCTATCCATACCTCCATCTTACTTCTTCTGGTACCATGTTTTTTATGTTTATTGTTATATGTTGCTGAACAGGATCTTGTACAAAAATTATGTTTATTGATTTGTTTTTTATATTTACTTGATATAAGTCCACAATTATCACATTTAAAATCTATTTTTGTTTGAATCCCCTCATATTTACGTTGGCAATTATTATTACAATATTTTATAACATCTTTCCCATCTCCTTTTATTAACCCAAGGGCTCTTTTAACATTTCTTTTATCTGGTGAAAATATTTTACCACAGAAAAAACATTCAAATTTAATATCTTCTTTTTTAATAGTATTTATTGTTTTGATGTCAAATAATGGTTTCATAAATTATTTTTAGTTTTCAATATATTGAAAACTAAAAACCGAAATACACCAGATGCACAATTTGATGTATTTTTGCACGCCAGGTAGGCAATGATCCTACAACCTTCAGTTTTGGAGACTGACGCTCTGCCAATTGAGCTACTGACGCATTTGTGGCGATAATAGGATTCGAACCTATGTAGTCGCTGGGCTTCAACCAACCGCTAAACCAACTCAGCTATATCACCATATTTTGTGTGGTTGATGGGACTTGAACCCACGACTTTCGTTTTCACAAAACGACACTCTAACCAACTGAGCTACAACCACCATATAACAAAAAACCCGGACTTCTTTCGAAATCCGGGTTTATAATTTACCTTTGTATGTTTTTATCTATTTCATCATAGAAAATTTAACATAGTAGATGAGTTATCAAAACCGGATCGGTTAGATTTAAAATGCCACTTAAAGCATTTAAAGGTTTTGATATTTTTTACTACTGAGTACATATTTTCTATTTTCTATATATTAGGTTTTGTTTTTCCCTTATTGTTACACAAATGTATGGACTATATATTGAACCACCAAGGGAAAGTTTAAAAGTTTTTAACTTAATATAGATTTGAGTTTATTGTTTCTCATAATCGATGATCCACCGGCACTTGCTACGTACAATACCTTATCACCATCTTTAAAAAAGAAGTCATAATCACAACACTCTAAATCCATTTAATTTATCATATTACTTTCTCTTATTTTAATTTTGTAACAATTTAATCACTTATTTCCTTTTAATAATTCATCAAGTTTATCACTTCTATTCATCCGTTTCAGTATCGATGCTATTTCTGGACCAACAACTGCATATTGATATCCTTCAACGCCACCTTTACTACCCAACAAAATCTTATCACCATCACTATAAACATCCTCATATATTGGAATTCCTTTATAATCACATATTTTCTTTACCATCTAACAATCCGCCTAATTTTAAATCCCTTATTCTTTGTAAATCATATTTCGCCTTAATATCAACAGATTCGGAATAGTATCCATTTGATAATCCAACCCATCGGATGGTCACATACCCCTTTATAGTAGCAAACCGGTAGAAAGTCCAAGTTTGACTTTCATCTTCTTCAGGAGCACTTACATTTTCAGACTCGTCAGACATCGTAAGTGGTGTTCTAAGTAGGTCTGATGAACTACTTATCGGCTAAAGACCGATAAGTTTCCGGAGACAAGCTCCTTCTTTTTGGACGTTTCATAGTTTATGCCTTTTAATATTGGACTGCCATTAATTTGGTTAGCCAATGAGGTCTTATTT
>Ga0208646_1001323_pt1 | contig 12191 bp, 9 predicted proteins | sample AntAceMetag02UK8_FD_184762 | JGI IMG/M metagenome (GOLD analysis project Ga0208646, IMG submission 184762) | Saline lake microbial communities from Ace Lake, Antarctica - Antarctic Ace Lake Metagenome 02UK8 (SPAdes) (version 2) | ecosystem: Environmental > Aquatic > Non-marine Saline and Alkaline...
AAAAATTGATTTATTGAATCTTTAACAATTAGATAGTAAAATCAATATTAACTGTTTTAGAAATTAATGTCTAAATTAAAATTAATAATAAAAAATTCAATATTTAAAAAACTTTGGAATCATTTATCTAAACGTCGAAAAATTCAGTTTTACCTAATATTAATTTTGATTATAGTGTCTTCTTTATCAGAAATCATTAGCTTGGGAGCCGTATTACCATTTCTAGGTGCATTAAGTTCACCAGATCAGTTATTTCAACATCCATTCATTCAACCTATTATCCAATTTTTTGAATTAACTAAGCCAAAGCAATTAATACCTGTATTTACTATTTTTTTTATAATTGTGGTTCTATCAGCTTGCCTAATTCGTCTTTTATTGCTTTACACCATGATTAAATTTTCAAATGCAGTAGGTTTAGATATCAGCGTAAGTATTTATCGTAGCACACTCTATCAAAAGTATTCTATTCATCTACACCGAAATAGTAGCGAGGTAATCGATGCTACAATTGTTAAAACAAATACTGTAATCGACAGAGTTCTACGTCCAATACTTATAATAATCAGCTCAACAATTATAATAATTGGTATTATGAGCATGTTACTTATAGTAAATACTTTTGCAGCATTATCGGCATTTATTACTTTTACCTCTCTATATTTGATAGTTGCTTATTATTCCAGAACACACCTTAAAAATAATAGCAAAATCATTGCCAAGAAATCCATTCAGTTGATTAAATCAGTTCAAGAAGGTTTGGGTGGGATTCGTGATATAATTATTAATAGAACTCAACAATTTTATTATAAACTCTATCAAAATACAGATCAAACACTACGCCGTGCAACTGGAAATAATATGTTTGTTGCCCAATCTCCTCGATACGTAATGGAAGCATTTGGTATAATCATAATTGTTATTTTGGCATATATGATCACAATGAAAGAGAATGGAATAGATAGCTCAATACCTATACTGGGTGTAATAGCTTTTGGAGCTCAGAGACTTCTACCATTACTACAGTTAACTTACAGTTCATACACTAGTATTATATCTACAAAAAAATCTTTTGAAGATGTTATTGATTTACTTAATCAACCACTACCTGAAGTAGCCAATCAATTACCACCTAAACCAATTCAATTTGAAAGAGAGCTTGAATTAAGAAATCTCAGCTTTCGTTACGGACATGATTTACCCTGGGTGTTAAAAAATGTTAACTTGTTAATAAATAAAGGAGATCGAATTGGTTTTGTGGGAGAGTCTGGAAGTGGAAAAAGCACATTACTAGACATTATAATGGGCCTGCTTTCACCAACCAACGGAGAAATGACTATTGATAATAAAAAAATTAATACCGAAAATCTTGCTTCATGGCAAGTGCACATTGCACATGTACCTCAAAGCGTTTATCTTTCAGATGAAAGCATCCAGAAAAACATTGCATTTGGAATTCCTGATGATCAGATTGATGAGGAACGAATAAAAAAAGTTGCAAAAGAAGCTCAAATTACAACTTTGATTGAACAATCGAAAAAAGACCATCAAACTTTTGTAGGCGAACAAGGTGTTCGATTGTCTGGTGGCCAACTTCAAAGAATAGGAATAGCTAGGGCATTATACAAAAAAGCTGACTTTCTTATATTTGATGAAGCTACAAGTGCACTAGATAGTAAAACTGAATTGAAAATTATGGATGCAATTATCAGCCTAAATAGACAAATAACAGTTCTTATTATAGCACACAGGCTGACCACACTAAAAAATTGCAATAAAATAATAAAATTAAATCAGGATCAAACAATTACTATAGGGACTTACCAGGAGTTAATAAATAACTAATTTATTTATTATTCAGTTAAAGCAGAATACAGTTAAAGAATTAATGTAGTTGGAATGTTATTAAAAAAATCAACATTAGATAAGATATTTATTTTTACTACCAGAATGTATAAGGGTGTTTTAACTGATAATAGGAAGAAGAAATGAATTTAAAAGTCATTTTTAAAAAACTTCCATTACGCTACCAGAGAAAATTTAGACCCTTAATAGAAAAAATATTTTACTTAATAAACTTAATAACACTAGGTCAAGCTCTACATGATACGATTGGTAAAGTTGCAATATCACCGTTAGCAAAACCATTTTTAAAACGATCTGTAGCACAACAAGGCGAGGATTTATTAATTGATCGATTATTATCAAGATTATTGAAAATTAATTTAAACGAAACTCACATATATGTTGATATAGGAGCATTTCACGCGATAGATCATTCAGTTACTTATCTTCTATATAAACGTGGCTGGAGAGGGATCGCATTTGATCCATCAACAGATACAAAAAAATCCTTTAAATTTTGGCGCCCACGGGATGAATTTGTTTGTGCTGCAGTTGGAGAAACTGACAATACTACCGTGTCATTTTTTGTACCTAAAAATGTTAACAATAGGAGTTTGTCAAACACTAAATATCCTTCTTCATTAGCTGAATTTCGAGAAGTAAAAGTTCACCAAGTAAATCTAAATGAAGAACTTAAACGGCGTAACTTTAATAAAATTGATGTTTTGAACATTGATGTTGAAGGTGCTGAGCTTGAAATCTTACGCAGCTTTAATTTTGACTATTTTAAGCCAAAGATAATTGCTTTAGAAATACATGGTGGTGACATTCAAAAAAATTTGGAGACTGAAGAAGCTAAGTTAATTTTAAGCAAAGGCTACAGATGTTCTGCATGTGCAGTCATAACATACTTTTTCGTTAGAGAAGATGCAATTAATTAATCTACAAAATGTGTAAGCAACAAATAAATATAATAGAAATATTATCAAATAAGAAGAGAGTAGGTGCATTGATGAAATTACGGATAATAGGGAAATACATTTTTACTATAAATTTTTATTAAAAAAATTAAAGAACAGATATGAATCAGTTACAAATTGAAAATAAACAAACTAAATCTAGCACAATTGCTGTAGCAATGTTTGGTATTTTAAATTATATTTACATTGATTTTGTTGGACAGCTTAGAGGATCTGAATTATTAGCACTAGTTACAATTTTAATTTTTGGTACGTTAAAGACAATCAATCAAATAGCTTACTTATCTAATATCATGAAGGGCTATATTCTTCTGTTATTGGGATTAATAGTGAGTGATATTTACAATCAATCACAACCTATAGATTTTATGAAAGGTTGGGCTATGGTTATTTTTGGAATGTTATCAACTCTATTTTTAACGACACAGTTTATAAAAAACCCTAAAACTATATATATATTTCTTATTTTTACATTTTTAGCTTCAATGGTTTATAATTTTAGTGATGCTATAAATTTAAATAAGTTATCAGAAAATTCTAATTTTTTTAAGAGCAAATATAAGACTACAATTTTGCCCGCTGTTGCTTTAATTACAACTCTTTTTTGGAAAAATAAAAAATTTTTTTCTATAATCTTTCTACTTAGTTGCGGCTTTTTATTTATGAAATTCGACGCAAGATCAAGCGGTACAGGGCTTATTATTGCAGCTCTAATTTTATTTATACAGACAAAAAAATTTAACCTCCAACCAAAAAATATATTTTATACTTTCGTAGTGATATGTTTTTTATCCTACGGTTTCTATTTTTATTATGTAAACTTAGTTCTTTTCCATGGCTTTGGAGGATCTAACGCACAACAATTATTATTGCTTGAGAATCCTTATAATCCAATCAATCTTATTATACAGGGAAGATCGGAGATTATTGTGACAATAGAGGCGATTAAAGAAAAGCCATTATTGGGATTTGGTTCATGGGCAAAAGATAAAACTGGGGAGTATATGAGAATGTTATTTGTTTTATTTCCACAAGGTGCTCCTAATCCTTCAGCAATTATTCCTAAGCATTCAGTATTATTTGGGTCATGGTTGTGGGGTGGTCTTTCTGGTGTATTAGGTGCATTGATTATTGGCTGGACAATGTTAAGTATGTTTATAAAGACTTTTAGAGTAAATTTTCTTCTTAACCCTATAATTACTATATATTTTGTTGAGAGTGTTTGGCATTACTTCTTTTCTCCTATTGGACATATTCGAATTACCTTTCCATTTATAATTGCAATTCTTTTAACAGGAATTCATATTATCCGTAACAATGCTAAAAAATAAGTTTATGAGTAATAAAATAAGATTGAATCTTATTATTAATTCTTTAAGGTTTCTATAAAATAATTAAGTTTACTAGTGAAGAAAAACATAACTCTTAAATAATTATTGCAGTAATTTGAACAAAGCAAAATATGAAAAATAAAATTGAAATCCTTGATTGCACATTAAGAGATGGTGGTTATTATACAAATTGGGATTTTGATAAAAATTTTGTGATAAAATATCTTAAGACCATGGAAGAAACAGAGTCGATCAAGATTGTCGAATTAGGGTATCGTAGTTTGCCAAAAGAAAAATATTTAGGCGAATATTATTACTTACCTAAATATTTTTTAGAAGAGGCAAAAAAGATTGCTCCATCAAAAATATTAGCAATTATGCTAAATGAAAAAGACGTGACAAAAAAAGATTTACATATCCTTGATGACTGTGTTGGAAATATTAACCTTATAAGGTTAGCAGTTGATCCTTTAAATCTTAAAAGAGCACTCAAATTAGCTGAGAAAATAAAAGAAAAAGGATTTAAAGTTGCTATAAATTTAATGTACATGTCTAAGTGGGCAAATGACACAAATTTTTTAGCAAGCTTAAAAGATACTGAAAATAAAATTGATTATTTATATTTAGTTGATTCCTATGGAAGCACCGATCCCGAAGAAGTTTTTAAATTAGTTTGTGATATTAAAAATGTTACCTCTACACCCATTGGATTTCATGGCCACAACAATATAGAGTTAGCACTAATAAATTCATTGAAAGCACTAGAGGCAGGGTGCTCTATTGTTGATGTTACAATTTCAGGAATGGGAAGAGGTGCGGGAAACCTTCGCACAGAACTGTTTCTTACTTATTTGAGTTCTAAAAAAAAAATAGATTTTAATTTGATTAAATTTACTGAAATTGTCGATAAAGTCGAGGAGTTAAAAAATTACTATAAATGGGGAGTAAGTTTTCCCTACATAATTTCTGGCGCTTATTCATTAAAACAAGCAGAAGTGATGAACTGGATTTCAAAAAAAAGATACGACTTAAACACCATTGTAAATGCATTACAAAATAAAAAAAATGAATTAATTGACAATATCAAGTTAAAGGTTTTTAAAAATAAACATAAGTTTAATATTGCTTTAATTGTAGGAGGTGGTGTTTCAGTTAAAAAACATATTCAGGTCATTAAAAAATACCTTAGCTTAAATAAAAATGTAGCGCTAATTCATGCTGGTTGTCGAAACTTTGAATTATTCAAGAATTTAAATGTTAAGCATTTTCTATGCCTAAGTGGCTCAGAAGCTAATAAATTTGATTTATTAAAAATCAAGTCTAACTCAATTGATATTAAACTAATAATATCTCCTTACCCTAGAGAAATGGGAACATTTTTGCCAAAGAATTATGATAATGAGATATTTGAATTAGACTCTTATACATTTACTAAAAAATACCATGACTCATTATTTGCTATTGCATTGCAATTAGCACTTGACGTTAATGCAAATAATGTAAATTTAGTAGGTTTTGATGGCTATAATTTTGACCCTAGTAATGATGTGTCACCATTAACAGATGAAAATCAATACCTGATTGATAATTTTAATTTGAAATCAATTATCAAAATAAATTCTTTTACACCTACACAATATAAGAATACATCAACCCAATCAATTTTTTGCAATATTTAAATATAAGTATTAGCTTAGAAGAAAGTGAAATTTTTTTAAAAGCATAGACTTTATGAAAGTTCTTATATCAACAGGTAATGGAAGACTTCACTTAATAGAATCCGCCAAGTACTTAAAAAAAAAAAATATTGATGTTGATGTCTTAACAGGTTGGTTACCTAAAAATACACAGGGTATTACTGTAAAGCTAGCGTCATTTCTAACAGGACATAAAAATTTAGCGGCAGGTATACATAAAAGATTAGTATTTAATGAGGGTATTAGAATGATATCTTGTGCTTTACCCGAATTTTTCTCTCAGTTTTTATTTATACTATCAAGAAAAACTGGCATTATAACAAAAGACATAGCTGCTACAATTGGGTGGACATTTTTTGGATGGTATAGCAGTTTTTACATTAAAGGTTATGATATTTTTCATGTTAGAGCTGGAGCTGGTTGTGGTGGAGCTATAGAAAAAGCAAAGAAGAGAGGTATCAAAGTGATTACTGATTATAGTATAGCTCACCCAGCTTTTTTTGATGAAAATATTAATTTAGAAATAAAAAAATATAATCAAAAACCTTTTATTACCTCTTCTAGTAAATTTTGGAAAATGACTTTACATGAATGTAATTTAGCCGACATAGTTCTTGTAAATTCTGACTTTGTTAAACAAACATTTATAGATCATGGATTTAATCAAAAAAAAATAAGAGTTGTATACCAAGGAGTAAGAGAAGATTTTTACCGATTAAAAAAAGATTATAAAAAAAATAAAGCTCTTCGTATATTGTTCACTGGAACGTTTGAGATACGCAAGGGAGCTGAATACATTTTAAAAGCAATGCAGGCTCTTGACCGGATGCAACTCTCGTATGAGTTGATAATTGTAGGTTCTCTTGACAAAGAAATTAATTTATTAAAGAAATATCCAGTCAAAAATATTAATTTTGTTGGACGTATTCCACAAGATCAGCTGAAAAATTATCTATCTACTTCAGATATCTATTTATTCCCTTCGCTAGGTGAGGGGTGTGCCTCGTCAGCTTTGGAGGCTATGGCTGCTGCGCTGCCAGTTATTGTCACTAAGGAAAGTGGGCTCCCAATTATTGACCATATGGATGGCATACAAATTACCAGTAAAAATGAAGAAAGCATAGTCAACGCTATTCTTGAATTAAATGATAATTTTAATTTAAGAAAGAAACTTGGCGAAAATGCTGCAGAAAAAATAATTAATAATTATAATTGGAATACTTACACAGATCAGGTAAAAAAAGTATATACTAAGATGTTAGGTATAACGTAATCTGCAAATTAATATTTATGAATATTGTTAATATGAAAATTTTTTTTGTAACGTATGGTGATATTACTCTTGCTGCAACCATGAAACGTGCCACAGGTATGGCCGAACATTTAATTGATTTAAATAACAAGGTATCCATCATTGCACTTGATTGTGATGCCAATAGAAAACGTTTTAAACAGGAGTGCCCTAATGCAAATATATTATATTTTAATAAGGGAAACTTTTTGTATGAACAAAAACAAAAAAAAAAATTTATTGAAGATGGAGTACCAGACTTAGTTTATGTTTCAAGTGTAGGAATTAGAAATTGGATTCATAAATTCAATAGTAGCAATCCTAATACCAAATATGTAGTAGAGCATTCTGAACTTACGTCAATGAATCACCATTTTAGTATTTTTAGAAGAGGTACATATTTGTTATTAGAATATATGTGTAAATTTATTTATGATGGGCAGATAGTGGCAAGCAGATTTTTATACAATCATTTCTCTAAAAAAATGACAAGAAATAATAAGAAAAAATTTTTATATTGTCCGTATGGTTATAATGCAAATATTTTAAAAATAGATAATGATAAATACAATTTATTACAAAAAAAATATCAAGGAAATAAAGTTATTTTATACATGGGAACATTAAAAAAAAACTATGGTTTTATAGATTTAATAAATGCTGGTGAGCTTCTCAAACAACAGAGTCAAAATTTTAAGATACTCATTCTTGGTAATGGTGGTGACAAAAAAAAAGGTATTGAGTTAATAAAAAAAAAAAAACTAAATGATATCATTAAGTTTACTGGCTTTGTAAAAGAGGAAGATCTAGGAATCTATTTCAAATTAGCTCAAGTTTTTATATCTCCACTTAATGATACTATACAGGATTGGGCTCGTTGTCCTGGCAAGTTGTTTATGTATTCAGCATTTAATAAACCTGTCGTAACATGCCGTATAGGTGAAGCACTTGAGTTGTTTCCTAAAAGTGATTATTTTTATAAAAGTGGTGATGTGCGAGATATGTCAGCTAAGATTTTAAAAGCTCTAAACATAAAAAAAAGAATTATAAATAATAATTCGACATCTCACGAATGGAATGTAAGAGCAAAAGATTTCTACAACTGGACTGTTAAAACAATAATATGAGTAATAAAATTGCTTTTTTTTTACCAACAAGAAGTGGAAGTCAAAGAGTTGTAGAAAAAAATACTAGGAATTTTGCAGGAACTAAAGGTGGATTAACTAAAATTAAACTTCTGCAGTTAATAAAGACTAAAAATGTTGATGAAATTATTTTATCCTCAAATAATGATGAATGTATTTCAATAGCTGAAAATTTACTTTCTTCTTGCAAGAAGTTAAGGATTGTCAGAAGACCAGATAAACTTTGTATGAGTTCAACAAATCTACAAGATTTAATTGAATATGCTCCGTCAATTACTGATGCAGATCATATTTTATGGGGACATGTCACAACTCCCTTTGTAAATGAAAGTGATTATGATCAAGCTATTGAATTTTACTTAGAACAACTTAAAAAAGGTTTTGATTCACTAATAGGTACTCAGAAAACACAAAACTATATCTACAGTAACACTTTTGAGCTAATGAATAATCCTACAAAACTAGTATGGCCCAGAACACAGGATTTAGATTTTTTTTACGAGTTAAATCACACAATGTTTATTACAAGTAGAGAGATATATATAAAACATAGTAATAGAGTAGGAAATAAACCTTTTTTTTATAAAATGAGCAAATTAAAATCTTTAGACATTGATTCTATGGAAGATTTTTCAATTGTAGAAATGATATATAAACAATTACTAGATAATGATTAAAATTAGATAATTTTAAATGAGATTTTTTGGTTTAAATATTTGGCAATTAATGATGAAAATAGATGGCTTAATTTTATCATTATTAAATATTATTATCCGTATAAATGATTTTTTTAGAATAAAACAGAAAAAATTAAGAAGTGGTAATAATGTTAATATAGGTAAAAAACGTGATATTTTTATTGTTTTAAATGGACCATCTATAGTTAATCAGGATTTAACCACGCTCAAAAATAAATCTATAATGTTTGTTAATAGGGGGTTTCTACATCATGAATATAAAAGATTACAGCCAGAATTTCATGTTTTTGCTGACACTAAGATGCTTACAGGAGAATGGTCGATTAGCTGGATAGATGAAATAATTACAATGGTTCCAACAATAACATTTATCATGCCAGCTAAATGGGCTTTTCATGAAAAATTAAAACCATATATTAATAAAGGTGTGAAAATTCACTGGATGACTAGTAAGTTTAGCATGTCAAGCTTAGGTGTTTCCGGACTCTGCTTTGAATTTTGTATAGAACAAAATTTTAAAACTATTTTTTTTACAGGCTTTGATGCGAATGGTATTGGACATGAATTAGCTGAATCTTCAAGAAGTCATTTTTATGGTCAGAATAAAGAAAATCTGCAGAAAACAACTTTAGATTATGCTCAAGACTTATATATGCATTCAAGATTTTTTATTAGTGTGAATCAATTTACTAAGTACGCATCAAAAAAAAAGGTTTCAATTATTAATCTTACTGCAGGAGGTTTGTTAGACATGTTTCCTAGAATGGATTTATCTAAAATAATTGAAGATGTGGAAGAAAAAATATCTACTAAGGGTTACTAATAAATAATTTAACTATGTGTGGAATTGTAGGGTCATTTAGAGTCGGTTTTCAGGATTATTTGAAAACAAGAGAAGCATCAGAGGCAATAAAACATAGAGGTCCAGATGGTTGTGGATACTGGAAAGAGGGAGATATTAGTTTAGGGCATCGTAGATTATCGATTATTGACCTTTCAGTTAATGCAAATCAACCAATGACTTCCTTTAATAAAAATGTTGTGATTGTTTTTAACGGAGAGATCTATAATTATTTGGAATTAAAAAATGAACTTAAATCTAAAGGGTATTTATTCCAAACCAAGTCAGATACTGAGGTTGTTTTAGCCTCATATCAAGAATGGGGATGTCAAGCCTTTGAACGTTTCAATGGAATGTTCTCGTTTACTATTTTTGATAAAAAGAAAAATAATCTAATAGCAGTTCGTGATTATGCAGGGATCAAACCTTTATACTATAGTTTTCAAAATGATAGCTTTATATTTTGCTCAGAAGTTAGAGGATTTAAAGTGTATGATCCAAATTGGCAGAAAAATCCTAATTGGGATGCTTTGTTTCTTACATTTGGTTTTATACCTCATCCCTACACAACATTAAAAAACGTACTTTCTTTAAGTAAAGGAAGTTATTTAATTATTGATACACGTACTGGCAAACATAAGGAAAAAAAATATAAACAATTTTTTTTTGAGAACCTAATTAATAACAAGAAAGATGCTATTGAGTTGGTGCGCTCTACAGTCAAGGAATCTATAAGTCGTAATATGATTTCTGATGCACCCTTAGGAATTTTTTTAAGTGGAGGCATCGATTCAAGTCTAATTGCTTTGCTTGCTGATTCCATGGGGCATAAAGACTTAACAACATTGTCTGTCACATTTAAAGAAAGATTGTTTGATGAGTCTTCTTATCAGAAAATTATAATTGATAAGATGAGTCCACACAAACATATAAATCAAAATATTAATGCCACAGATTTTATTGAAAATATTGATGATATTTTTAGAGCTATGGATCAACCAAGTTGTGATAGCGTTAATTCTTATTTTGTATCTAAAGCTGCACATGAAAATAATTTAAAAACTGTTTTATCAGGAGTGGGAGCAGATGAATTATTTGGTGGTTATCCTTCATTTAATAGGATTGAAATTCTTAAAAAACTCTCAAAAATTCCTAGTTTTTTGCTTCGGTTGATGGAATATTTCCCAAATGAAAAAATATCTAGACTTGCATATTTAGGGTCTAATTCTCAATATAGCGAATATTTATTTCTTAGAGGTATGATGTCGCCAGCACTAACCTCAAAAATAATAGGATTAACCAAGAATGAGATATATAAAATACTTTCTAATTTAAAGATTGAAGAACATTCAAAAAATTATGATAAAAATTTTTTAGCATTCTTGGAGACAAATATTTACATGGAAAACCAATTACTAAAAGATATTGATTATATGAGTATGTGGAACTCACTAGAAGTAAGAGTTCCATTTTTGGATAAAGAGCTACTAAATTTAATGCATACTATTTCCCCATCAATTAAGTTTGATAAGAAAATTCCTAAACACCTCTTAGTAAAGGCTTTTGAAGATATTCTCCCTAAAGAAATTGTTTATAGAAAAAAACAAGGGTTTTCTTTTCCTATTAGTATTTGGTTAAAAGAATATATCGAATTTTTCAAACCAATGCTGCCGGATACTCCGGTTACACATAGAATTTTACAACAATTTCTTGATGGAAAAATCCATTGGAGTAGATTTTGGTCATTGATAGTTTACAATAGATTTATAAAATAAGATGGGAATTAAAAAAATTTAAGTTTAATGATAAAGATTCTAATTTTTATAGATAGTTTTTTTCCTGGCATTAAAGGTGGTGGCCCTGTAACATCTATTTCAAATCTGGCAACATTGTTAAAAGAAAGTGCAGATATCTTGATTTGCACAAAAAATCATGACTTTAAAAGTTCTGATATTTATCCAAAAATAGTGAGTAACAAAATAACCAAATTCAAAGATAAGAATGTTATTTATTTATCTAAAATGAATACTTCAAGCATTGTAAAAACTATAGATAATTTCAATCCTGATGTTATCTATCTTAATAGTTTTTTCTCTAAGTCTACTCAGTTAATTCTCTTTCTAAATTATATTAAATTCAAAAAAAAAATTATTGTTGCCCCACGGGGACAATTGCAAGACAATGCATTGAAAATTAAATATATTAAAAAATTTGTATATTTATTTCTTTATAAATTTTTAAAAATTCAAAAGAATTTATATTTTCATTCAACTGATATTAATGAATCTAATAGTATTAAAAAACTACTAAGTATCAATAATATTACTGAAATTAAAAATGTAGTAAAAATATATAAATTTAAA
>Ga0208646_1001332_pt1 | contig 12152 bp, 14 predicted proteins | sample AntAceMetag02UK8_FD_184762 | JGI IMG/M metagenome (GOLD analysis project Ga0208646, IMG submission 184762) | Saline lake microbial communities from Ace Lake, Antarctica - Antarctic Ace Lake Metagenome 02UK8 (SPAdes) (version 2) | ecosystem: Environmental > Aquatic > Non-marine Saline and...
TAATCCTATACTCTAGGTCTGTAGAAGGCCATTGAATTAAAAAATCACCCTCTTTCCACTGTCCATCAGTCCCAAGAATATCTTTATAATCTGTTCTATTCTTGAGTTTCGGTAAATTGGAATAATCATATGAGTTCATGACCCTCTGTGGTACTACCTTTCCTACACTTGCCCATATGCTTCCACCAGGTGTAATACCATTTTCACGTAGGTGACTTCCCACAAACATATCTTGGATGAGTTGATTCTCATAGAGGTACCATTGTCTGTACACAGGCATTCCAGCAATAATCGTGTTTATAAACGCTTTACCGACAGCATTATTCCTAATAAGCATATTACCACAATTGATACCATTACAATCAGCTGGAATCAAAATATGAATATTTGGTGGTGCATGTTCTTTAATAATATCTTCAAGTTTGGTTTCCATATTTGTAATCATAACATCTGTATCAGTGTTAAAAATCCATTCAACTTCTGGGTGTTGTTGCATGACTTTCCGAATCACAAATATTTTAGCCCATCCCATTGGAATGTGAGTGTCTGGAATGGGTGGGTCAGGTTTAGCCATCATAGGCTTTCCAGCTATAGAAGCTCCACCGTCACTTGCATAGTGAAGTTGATACCCATGCTTTTCACAATACAGCTTCTTGTTTTTGTGAAGTGTCCATTCAGCTAATGGTTCATATTTTTCATCATGTACAGATACAACAGCTATCATGTTCTATATTATATGACGCGTGTGTCTTTAACTTAAAGAGTATAATGGAATCTGAATTAGCATGAAAAGGACTATTTTGAACCTGTTCAGAAATAAATTAAATAACGTTCGTAGCGTTGGTATAACATCTTACGATTACCCAACATCACGAATAATTAACAACTGTAATATTGATTTCATTATAGTTGGGGATACAGCTGGTTCAACCGTCCATGGTATTAAGAACCTCAATGAAGTTACTATGGATATGATGCTTACACATTGTCGGTCAGTTAAAAAGGGTTCTCAAAATCAGTTCCTAATTGGTGACATGCCGTATATGTCTTATCAACCATCTAATCAAGTAGCCATAGAAAATGCTGGTAAATTTATACAAGAAGGTATGGATGCAGTTAAAATTGAAGGTCATTTCCCAGATAGAATCAAAGCAGTTGTAGACTCAGGTACTGTAGTTATGTCTCACCTTGGTCTTACACCACAGACACAGGCAAGAATGGGTGGATATAGGATACAAGCTAAAACTGTTGATGAAGTTGATAAACTTGTAACACAAGCGAGGGAAGTTGAAGATAATGGTGCTTCACTTTTACTTCTCGAAGCTGTTCCCAAAGAAGTTTCTAAAATTGTAAAAAATGAACTCAAGATACCCGTTTATGGTATTGGGGCTGGTTCATGTATGGATGGACAACTGGTCATTGTCCATGATATTCTTGGTTTGTTTTGGGATTTTAAACCAAAGTTTATCAAACAATATATAAATGGTGAGCAGATGTTTCATAACGCCATAAATGAATATGCAAACGAAGTTCATTTACAAAAGTTTCCCGATAACGAGCATAGTTATAATATGAAAGAAGAAGAGCTTGAAAAATTACTGGGAATGTCAGGAAGTTCGTGGAAATATGATTAAAGTTTTAGCTCCATAACATAATAAATGAACACCTGTGATTACATCATAGAAACGCTCTACCTCAATGGTATAGATACGTATTTTGTAATAACCGGTGGAGCTATCGTCCCTTTTATAAACGCGATTGCCAGGAATCCTAAAGTTAAGTATTACTGTTTTCAGCATGAACAGTCCGCGGCTATGGCTGCCGAGGGATATTACAGGGCATCAGGTAAGACAGCTGGGGTAGTTGTTACTAGTGGACCGGGTGTTCAAAACATCCTAAATGGTGTATGTGGGTGTTGGTATGATTCCGTCCCAGCCTTTTTCATTAGTGGGCAAGTGAACACAAAGGAGGACCTCTCTAACTTCAAGTCTAAACCTAGACAAACTGGATTTCAGGAGATGCCCGTGGCTAAGATGTTTGAGGATGTTACGAAGAAGTCGCTACACGTTCCAGAACTTTCTCAACTTGAGGGTGCTCTCAAAGAATTGCTAACGGAACTCAAAACGCCTAGGTACGGTCCGGTTCTTATGGATCTACCTGTAAACCTCCAAATGTCTTCAATTGAAAATGTTAATATCAACCTCATCACACATAGTCGTCGGGTGACCCCACAATATGATATTTCGGAGTATCTCTACAAAAGTAAGAGACCTGTTGTCGTGTTTGGTCACGGTGTGAAATTGGCAGGTGCGGAGAAAGAGGCTATGATGTTTATTGAAAAGACGGGGATACCCTTCCTCGTTTCTTGGGGTGCATTTGACCTATGTGCTAGTGATCACCCACTCCGGGTAGGTTCTCCAGGTGTTTATGGAGATAGAGTTGCGAATTACGCTATTCAAAATGCAGACCTCATCATATCCATAGGAAGTCGCCTAGATAGTCGTCAAATTGGTGGAAGTGGACCTATGTTTTCTCCACATTCAAAAAAGATTATGGTAGACATTGACATTGAGGAAATCAACAAAATGCCTGAAAAGGGTGTAACTATTGACTATGGTATAGTGAGTGATGTCAAGAACTTCTTTGATAGTGTTATTATGCATAGTCGTGACGGACCCATACACCCTGAATATAATACACACGACGGCAACGCTGCATTTGCGAGAATTTACCTTTGGGCCAATAAGATTAATGAATGGAAGCAGAAATACAGTGAAGAGAAATCGCGTGAAGGTGACTCAGCTGTGTATGATTACCTAAATGGTTTTTTCAAAAGTCTCCCTGATGACTGTATCATCATTCCCGACCAAGGTGGGAACTTGGTATGGACAATGCAATCTGCTATACTCAAGGAGGGGCAAAAGCTTTTCACGAACTTTGGAAACTCTTCGATGGGGTACGCACTCCCAGCTGCTATCGGTGCAGCGATTGGTTCGGGTAAGAAGGTATACTGCATTGATGGGGATGGTGGCTTTCAAATGAACATTCAGGAGTTACTGACAGTCAGGAAGTATAACCTTCCAGTTGAGATCATCATCCTAAACAACAGTGGTTATGGTATCATCAAACAGTTCCAAGATAGTTACTTTGATTCAAAATATGTGGGGACATCTAAAAGTGACGTATTTGGGGATGATGTTGATTTTGTAAAAATCGCGGAAGCCTATGGTGTGAAAACTCTACAAGATATTCCCATACCAGAGACGCAAAAGATTTATCCTAAATTGGAGTTTGGAAATTCACTTGAAAATATGACACCCTATATTGATTTTGAAAAGGATATGATTGTACCCGTTCCACCTAAAAAGAAGTTGGGGTGGAGTTAAGCATCAATATGCATATATACATTATCATTGTTTGATTCCAATGTTTTAATAAATTTATAATTAATAGACTTTAAAAAATCTTCTAGATCCTCTCTAGAATACCCGAAACGTTCACTGTGACCGTTTTCACATACTTCTAAGACTATGACAGGTCTGTGCTTTTTGATAGTTTCTATCCCACCCCTAAGTGCATACAATTCATACCCCTCTATATCCAAATGAATTAAATCTATTTCGTTGAACTTTATATCATCAATTTTCAATATAGGCATATTTTCATTTGATTCAACCACCAATAGGTTTTCGGGTAACTCCTTTTTATATTTACACCTTTAACCATTAAATACATATGCTTCATCCAAACCGTTATCATCTTCAATTTCGTATGTTGCACCAAAAAAAACCGCCCATTCAGATAATAGTTTGGATTCACCCGAAATATTAATCTCCTTTTTAGTACAATTAGTATACACGACATCGTCTATAACTCCACAAACTTCGTCAATATGTGTATAAGCGAATAATTTATCTTTCTTAATCCTCACATGCTTCTCATTTATACAAACTGCACTGAATCTAGTAGGGAGTTCACCCGGACCATAACAACCCCAAATTCTTAAAATGTGTGCGTTATGAATTGTATGGATACGTTTATCTATGACCCATTTAGAAAGACCATATGGATCACTTGGTGGATTTCCTCTCAGAGCTGCACCACTTGAAAAGTATATAAGTTTACCTTTGAAAACCCGTGCTACATTTTCAAACATCATAATATTTTCATATGTGGTATTTTGATTTTTTTGATCAATACTAGCTGCACAATGAATAACAATATCAAATATATTATTCTTAAAAAATGTTTCCACCTCCGAATGATTTGTTAAATCCAAGTGTTTACGACACACACCCACCCAATCTTTGTGTTTGGATAGTATATTGGTACCAATGAAACCAGATGACCCCAAAACACATACACGTTTAGGTGGGTTGATAAAATCTTTTATTCTCTCATTAAAGTCTTTAGATGGTTTCCATCCGAGGGATCGTATTAAATCTGGTGGAGCATCTTGTATACCAGTTCTACCAGAGACATTTTCCTCTACTAATTCATATTCAAACTTGTCTATGTTCATCGCCTTGGCTATATGCTCCAGAAATTGTAAATTGGTCATGTAATCATGTGTCGCGTTATAAGTTCCACCAGGTGGTTGAGAAAGAAGTATGAATAGAACCATTTCCGCTACATCATATATAGATGTCCATCGTTTCCCTAAAATTTCACCATTATGTGTATGTAATTTAAATTTTTCTCCTTGTACTAGTTTTTTTATCGCGACCATCGGGAATCTCTCTTCTTGGCAGAACTTACCAAATGTATTATTAAGTCTGACAATTGAACATGGAACATCATAACTTGAATGATAGGCTTGACATATTTGCTCTCCGGCGTATTTGGTAGCCCCATACATATTTACAGATGAACACATATGATCTTCTTTACACATTCCATTTTTACCATATACTTCAACTGAACTAAAGTAAATAAAGTGTGAGAGTTTAAAAGTTCTCGCGAGTTCAAGGGTATTTACAGTCTCTATAATATTATCATTTATAGCGTCGCGTGGATTATCTATACACGATAAAGAACTTGGATTGCCTGCGATATGTAATATGATATCAATATGAATACCAGTATTCCATACAAAAACGCGATCTTTCAAGTCCATTGTTTCCAATCTGTCACCTTTTTTGGGTGGTCTTTTAGTGTAGTATACCACCCAATCAGTATTTTCAAGAATATGTTCAATCATAGAGGCACCAACAAAACCTCTAGCACCTGTAACTAAAATACTTTTCATATAGTTTAAAGACTACAGTAGTCTTTAAACAAATGCCTAAGAAAGTTTGGTATGCACCCAACAAATTTGAGTCATATGGGGAGGAAGAAATCAAAGCCGTTGAGGATTGCCTTCGCGATGGCTGGCTCGCTGGCTTTGGTGATCGTTCTGTGGAATTTGAGAAAAGGGTGGCAGACCTCTTCGGAAAGAGATTAGGACTTTTTGTAAACTCTGGGAGTAGTGCGATCCTTCTCGGATTGTGTGCCCTTGACCTCCCAAAAGGTTCTGAAGTTGTGACACCTGCATGTGGGTTTGCAACAACCGTGGCACCTCTCATGCAACTAGGTCTCAAACCTGTTTTCTGTGACGTAGGTCTAAACTCGTATGTTCCCACCGTTGAGGATCTCAAAAAGGTTGTCACACCTACTACAAAGTGTTTACTCATCCCAAATCTCATTGGTAACATTCCAGATTGGCCTGCAATTAAGGAGGCTTTCCCAGATCTGATTTTATTTGAGGACTCTGCAGATACTATCACCCACACACCATGTACAGATGTGAGCACTACAAGCTTCTACGCCAGTCATGTAATTACCGCTGGTGGTTGTGGTGGTATGGTAATGTTTAACGACGATAACCACCTCAAGAGGGCCCTCATGTTTAGGGACTGGGGGCGCATCGGGGATAACATTGAGGAACCTAGTGAGCGTTTCAATCACTCAGTAGATGGTATCCCATACGATTGGAAGTTCCTATATGGTGTAGCTGGGTATCATTTAAAGGCTTGTGAAATGAATGCAGCTTTTGGTCTTGTACAACTTGATAAACTTGAGGGGTTTCTAGGAAAGAGACGTGAAAATATCAAAAGGTACTTGGAAAATATGAAAGATTGTTCTTATTATACACTCCCAGACGATTCTCAGATCCCAAACTGGCTTGCCATCCCCTTTCAATGCCCCCACCGTCTAGAGCTTGTGAACTACTTGGAAGCAAATGATGTTCAAACTCGCGTGACCTTTGCGGGTAATATCACGAGACACCCAGCGTTTCGTGAGTACCTGGGTGAATTTGAGAATGCAGATACGATTATGAAGGATGGTTTCCTATTAGGTGCGCACCATGGTCTAGACATTGAGGATGTTGATCGTGTGTGTAATTTGCTTAAAACATTTGCGGCTACTAAAGTAAATGCCTAATGCATTAGTTACAGGTGGATGTGGATTCATCGCATCTAATTTCATAAATACTATGCATACACGGTATCCAGATATTACATTTGTAAATATAGATAAACTTGACTATTGTTCAAATATTGAAAATGTGAACCAAGGTTCGTCTATATTTATTGAGGGTACTCTATGTGATCCAGATTTTATAGAACGTATTGTTACTCGTTACAAGTTTGATTACGTTTTTCACTTTGCTGCTCAAAGTCATGTAGATAATTCATTTGTTGACCCAATAAGTTTTACAATGGATAACGCATATGGGACACATGTACTCGTTGAGACGTGTAGAAAACATATACCAGATGTAGAGTTTATTCATTTTAGTACAGATGAAGTGTATGGAGAATCCGTGACAGATGAACCTTTCACAGAAGAACGTGGTGTCTTGAAACCCACTAATCCATATTCAGCATCAAAAGCTGCAGCGGAAATGATTGTTCGGTCTTACATAGAGTCGTTCAATATGAACATTAAAGTGATAAGATGTAATAATGTCTATGGCCCTAATCAATATCCCGAAAAACTCATACCAAAGTTTAAACGTCTTCTAAGGAATGGTGAAAAGTGCACCATTCACGGTAAAAGATCATCCGAAATCAAGAGAGCATTTATGCATGTAGAGGACGTCGTAGATGCAGTTGATATAGTTTGGAAGAAGGGTACCACAGGAGAAATCTACAACATAGCATCCGATGATGAACTATCCGTAATGGATGTCACACAGATGATTATTAGAAATCTTAAAGGTACAGATAACTACGATAAGTGGATAACGTACGTAGAAGATAGGCCATTCAATGACAGTAGGTATTACATATGTTCCAAAAAATTAAAATCACTTGGATGGAAACAAACTAAAACACGAGAAGATTTAGAAAAGTTTTTGAGTGTTTAAAGATAACATCAATCATACTCATATAATGACATTCTACCTCCCAGAATCAATGGGGTGGGGTAATGTTGCTCTATGTTTATCTGATTTAGTATACAGATCATCAAACCCACAGGTATATAAGAGTCTATTAGATGTAGATAGAGGTGTTGATTTTAGTGGTTTTGAAATTACGGATGACCCACGTAAGACAAAGTTTGAACCACGCATCGCGATAAATCCAGGATATTTTCAACATGTTCATTCAAACTTGAATAAAATTATCAAACCCACAGAAGAACTACAAGGTATCATTGATAAACATATACAATGGTTTCCACATAGTTTGAAGTATGGTATACACATCCGTCGTGGAGCATGCTCTAAAGATTCTTTGGATATTGGTTGTCACGGAAGAGATGAGAATGGTGACATAAAAAAAGCTTATTTTGCTAAGGATAGCGCCCTTGAAAAGTTTGTAGAGATTGTAGAAAATATAGATGGTCATATATTTTTAGCCAGTGATAGTCGTGAAATTAAGGATATGTTTAAGAAGCGTTTTCCAGATAAGATTGTAACTCTTGAGCATGACATTGTACTCACATATAAGTGTGACACACTCAAGAACTATGATGTTACACGAGAACAGAGACTCGCATGTTATATTGATTGGTTTTTGTTGTCTAAATGTAAAGAATTGTATATAACAGCAGGTAATCAAGATCTTACAGATTTATCTACATTTGGCTACAGTGCCGGTGCATACGGAAGATCAAATCTTCATTTTGTTTTTAATTAATTAATTTGAAATCCAAAATATTTAAACGGTGATCTTGATCGTCATTTAGAATATATTTGATATTCTTGATATCCACCTTTTTCCCGTAGAGTTCATAAAACTTTTCTTCAACTTTTTTCTTTTTTTCTTCAAACTGTTTGAAATCCTCAATAAGTTTGTTGAAGTCAATTTTTTCAAGATTTTGATAATTGTGAACATACGCCACCCAATTTGAAGGTTTTCTTGTTTCGTGATCTAGGGTACTAGATTTTTCCAAATCAGATGTTTGGTGTAGGATTGGGAGATTTAAAAGTGGTCGGTTACTAGATTTCATAAACCCGTGAAATACAATATCAAGAGCTTCATTAACATTCAAGTTAGACATAAACTCATTTGCAAAACGCAATGTACACCACCAACCTTCACAACCACCATTATTAGGTAATTGGTACACTCCTCCCATTTGTGGTTTTAAATCAAAAAATGGTGACGTACCCAAATTAATAAACTGATTATCACGAACATCATCTGGGAGACTTTCAAAGTATTTCACCCAATCTGCATGGAACGTAACATCATCGTCTAATAGTAAAGCATCCTCAATATTTTCATCAATCATTTGTTTGAAAATTGTAAGATTCTTTACCATATTACTTGTGAGTTTTAGTCCGTATGGTAATTTTAATTTTACATTGATCCATTCAACAAATAAATGGTCATGGTTATAGTCCTCAATCCACCGAATATCCTTAATTGGAACCCTCTCTTTGATATGTTCTTCTAGGAAAATCTTTCTCTCAGGAGCCAAGTTGGGGCAGTGTCTAATAAATGCAACTTCGGGTATCTTCATATACTTCAACCTATATTAATTTCTATAAGTATAATAAATGTCGGACGTCACTGATACTATGCGCGCATCCAGGATGTACAACAATGCCAAGGCGATTGCCTCTGGTAAGGTTGATCTTGAAGTATCGTGGGCTACAATCGGTGGTATCCTCCTTCTCGGATTCGTTTATATGGTGACTGCATCTATCGGTATCGGTGTCTTTTCCAAATGTGAAGCCATGAAGGGTAAGTCTGTCCAAGAGAATCTCAATAAGTACCTCGCGGCCACCCTCACCATCGCACTGACTATCCCATTCACCCTCTTCATCACCAAGCTCGTGAAGAATGAAGCAGCTGTTTTCACTCTCATCTATTCCCTCATGGGTCTCATTGGTGGTGCGGCGGCCCTCAATTGGACCCTCAAATGCCCCAAAGTCAAAGAGGCTGAGAAGGGTTATTCCGCGTTCAGTGTTGTCCTATTTACCATCACCCTCCTCTCTTCATTCTATATGCTGAAGCCTAAGAGGATGAAACTGGGGAGTATGATGGGTAAAACTTTATAAATATGTACACTAGAGGATGAGACCTATAGCTGTAAATGTATATATTCTCATGATGCTCGTGTCGTATGTGATACGTAGGACAGGAACATTAACAATGAATGAAAAAATTAAAATAATAGAGTTTTTGAGTTACATGGCACTCAATCCCAATAAGGTGGTGAATCCAAGCATAGCCAACCTACCATTCTTGAGCTCGGCGTCGGGGGTGAATGCACCGATTTTCTCGGTGGTGAAGTTTTCGGCTGTGAACAGAGACGCGAGTGCCAATGTAGTAACAACACCAGTCGCAGCGATAGCATACCCAGGATCCTCAATCTGCTGAATGACATTTTCACCCGTCATCATCCAGTTTAGAGAACCCCAAAGGAAACCCTGCATAGCAGCACGACCATTGAGAACCTCCGCGAAACGAGTCTTGGGGTTGTATGGCTCCGGCTTTGACTCTTTCTCCTCGTACTCGATTATGATATCCTTAACGGGTTCAACAGAAGAGCGAATCTTTACAGACTCACGTGTACGACGCTTAGTCGTCAACTTAGATTGACGATGCACATGATAGGATGGCTTAACGGAAGCACATGTAATAGAAGACATTTCTACCTATATGATGTTATCAAACTTTAAACTTGTTTGTTCTCCTTGATGAGGATTTTGTTTAATATATATAATTGCAAAAATAGACCGGCACCTGTATATGCCACGGTGAAGTTCATACCGTATTTTCTGGATTGGTAGATGAGCCATAAGCAACTCCCCATGATACCCAATAGTACGGCAGTTTTCCGTGTTTCGTCAACTTCATCAGAACGCTTAAAATCCTGATGCATCTGGATAAAACCAATACCGAACGCAATCGCAGCGAGTACGTTATCTGTATCCATTTTTATTCTATAATAAGAATATAAAAATGGACGCTATTATCGAAAAGTTTACGGGTAAGATTGACGCTAAATCTCTTGTTGTGATGGTTGAAGATATCAAGAGGGAATACTTGGGGGATGGTCTCCAAAAAGAAGACATCCCCCCAATTGTGGCACAGTTGATGATGAACGCCGCGAAGTTCAAGGAACTTCCAGGACCCCAGAAGAAGAAGTTGGTAATCGCAGTATTGTACCACTTGATTGAAGAAATTGATGAAGGTGAAAAGGATTCTGAGTTTGAGACTGTTCTAAAGACTATGGTTCCACCCATTATTGACGGGTTTTCTAGTATGCTTAAAACTAAGAACGCCTTATCAGATGTCATCATGAAGTTATTTCGATGCTGCATGAAACCACATTAAGGATTTGAATTGTTTACAATGTAGTATGAAATTCCCTCCTTTGGAGGTTATGATACAATACGGAATATATACAGTAAAAGAACTCAAACGTTTTTCTGAAGGACTTGTCCCGAAAAAAAAGAACCTAAGTGTACTCAGTGAGTGTGAAAAGTGTGCATTTGTTTTTTCGGGTATAACGTGTAATAATTGTATGTAATGACATTCTATATAGTTGAAAGTTATATGTCAAAATATCCAAATATAGGGGCAACGGGTGGTGGACATACATGTGGTGAAAGGAGGCTCATTAAACATCTCTTTAGAGAATGTATGATAAGAGGTAATAGACCCCATCAATTTACTAACTGGTTACATAGGAAATATGGGGAACTAGTGATTCAACGAAAGACCGGTTATGGTCATGGGAACTCACTTCCATGTGTCCTCTGTAGGAAGGCTTTGGAGAGGGTTGGTATTAAATGGGTCGCGTATGATGGATCCAATTGGGTTCATAGTAAAAAAACTATTTGTTTGCCGATATCTATACCCACTAATAAACAACAGAGAGTTCTAGGTTTTAGGCGTGATAATAAGACCTAGTGCCGATTCTAAATTGTTATGATTCCGTTGTAATGGTTTATTTCTCTTCAGTTTTAGTGCGTTATTAGATGACGAAGCATTCTTTATTTCATCCATCTTTTTTGTGTTTGAAATAATGGGTATCATATTATTCACTACTGGTGTAGTTTCAATCTTTTGGGGTTCTCCCAAATCCCTCGTTTGATTTTCCCTGAACGCCTCTATCGTCATGTCACCACCAAACTCTTTAAGGTTAAATCTATTTGGTGCCGCTTTTACGGGACCAATTTGATTATATAATTTTTTACGCATCATCACTACGTTTCCACAAATACGACCACCAGTTGTACACCCATATTTATCTATAGCATACGACTTTACACAACTCCATGAACAATAGTTACCAGATGTGTAAAATTTATTTCTGCGATCGTCGTATTTGTAAGGCATACTTAAAGGTGTTCCCTTGAAGGAATGACAACACCACCAACACCACATACGTTTAAAAATGTCGTTTTCTTTAACTATCATCTTATTTTAGAACCACTAAAAACTATCATTATTACAACCATACACAGTGAGCAAAGTGAAACTGAACCCACACCACCATATGTGAGATACTGAACATTCTTATCTTCCCAGTCAAACTTTGTAGGGAAACGAGTTATGGGAAGAAGATTTAAGGGCCATTTGTCAAATGGTGGTTGTCTCGTTCTAGCTGCCGCAGCTCTCGCTCTAGCTGCCGCTAAAGCATTATCCATGAAACTCGTATCCCTCTCTTCGGACCACCAATCTGGGAATGTACGTATTCTATCC
>Ga0208646_1001334_pt1 | contig 12149 bp, 15 predicted proteins | sample AntAceMetag02UK8_FD_184762 | JGI IMG/M metagenome (GOLD analysis project Ga0208646, IMG submission 184762) | Saline lake microbial communities from Ace Lake, Antarctica - Antarctic Ace Lake Metagenome 02UK8 (SPAdes) (version 2) | ecosystem: Environmental > Aquatic > Non-marine Saline and...
TAGAATTTGAGAAGAAAGTATTGGGTGAACTAATACAGAAATTCTATCCAGACTTTAGAAGAACTATCAATGAACTACAAAGATACTCTGTAAGAGGTAAGATAGACAGTGGTATACTGTTTAGTCTGTCGGAGGCGAACACCAAAGACTTAATTGTATCTTTAAAAGAGAAGAAGTTTAATGATATGAGAAAGTGGGTGGTTCAAAACCTAGACAAAGAGGCCGCTTTTCTATTCAAAACTATCTATGAAGTGCTTTACACAGCACTAGATTCCAAATCTATACCTCAATCAATATTAATTTTAGCTGGATATCAATATAAATCTGCTTTTGTGGCAGACCAAGAAATAAATATGGTCGCTTGTCTAACAGAAATAATGGCAAGTTGTAAATTTAAATGATTGGACATTTATACGGATTCTTCCAGAGAGATTTCAAATCTAGTAAGTATTTTCTAACCATTGGTAAGTCTGTTGATTGGAAACATAGAGAAAATACATATAAAATAACCAATGCTAATATTTCTTTTGATTATTTGAAAGAGGTTAAGTACAACTATTTAACAGAAGCAGAATCAGACCTTATAAAATACCTCAAAGAACATTTTTCGTTATGGAAAACCAGTATGGAACAGTTTGAAGTAGGGAACAGTGAACTAGATGTAGCAAAAGCAGAGAAGATATTATTAAATGTCATGTACAAGGTTAAAACCAAAGGTAAAGATGTGGCTGGTATAGAATATGAATATGGCACCTTATTTGGTACAAAAGATGTAAGAGATTTAAGAAAGACATGTACTTTTATTCCAGGCAAAGTAAGTATGATTACTACAAAAGCTGGTGTAAAAGAAAAATTAAGGACTTATTTAACTAAATACCAGAAAAAAGGCAGACGTCTTTTAAAATTACAGCGCGAACAACGAGTACCAGTTAGTAATTACGCTTGGGATATAATACAGATTGTTCAATCTAATGAAAGAGAAAAACAAAGACAACGAGAAGAATTTGAGAATAACTATGGCAAGAAGAACATTATTTAGAAGTTTGATAGTTAAATTAAGAATGTGGTATGCCGATATACGAGGTCATCATGGTAAGAGATGGGATTACGAACCAGGTGATTATTATATGGGAAGTCATAAAGGACATTTAAAACATCAACGAAAAAAATAGAAAGTTAAGTTTATATTATGTATCAATTATCAGACTATCTTAACGCACTAAATTTTACTAAAGAAAAATTACTAGATACAGACGACCTTACGTGGGAAAAGAAGTATCCACCGTTTATAATTAACAAGTGTTTATCAATGTTTTATGATTGTATAGCACAAGTTAATGAGATGAATGGCTATCATTTCCTGGATAAGAAAACACAGTTCCATTTTCTACTAAATAGTATAAGAAAAAGAAAACGATTTGGTGGTAAGTGGTTATCACAAACCAAGTTGAAGAATTTAGAGTGTGTAAAAGAGTATTATGGCTACAGTAATGAGAAGGCCAAACAAGCTCTCAACATACTAAAAGACGAACAAATTGAATTTATAAAAGAGTCCTTGAATAAAGGTGGGAGAAAAAAATGAGTGAAGAAATTATTAGTTGGTCGCCTGACAGTATGTTAGAGGTAACACTCAAACAACCAGACGACTTTCTTAAAGTAAGAGAAACATTAACTAGAATAGGTGTTGCTAGTAGAAAAGACAAAACACTTTATCAATCGTGCCATATACTACACAAACAAGGTAGATATTTCATAACACATTTCAAAGAACTATTTGCTTTAGATGGTAAGAAAGCCACATTGGTAGAAAATGATATACAAAGAAGAAACACAATTACTATTCTTTTACAAGATTGGAATTTAATTGACATAGTAAAACCTACTGAAGCTGAAAACAAAGCTCCATTAAGTCAAATTAAAGTATTACCTTTTAAAGAGAAAAAAGAATGGACGCTATCAGCTAAATACAATATTGGAAAGAAAATTGAAGAAGACAAAGAAGAAGTGATAGATAGCAAAAATGCAAGTACCGAAGTTTAAAGATTTTATTACAGAAACGGATATAGGTCGTAAAGATAAACCTATAACAGTTGCTATGGTAACTGTTGCTGATTCAAAAGACCCAAAAGAAAACACTACTGCCGATCTTATACAAAAGGCGTGTAAGAAAAAAGGTATTAAGTGTGTTATTGTAAATACTAAATCAACTATCATCACAGCTAAAGACGAAGACAAAGGAACACTTACTGTTTACAACTATGATGGTAAACAAGGTGAACATACTTTTGTAGGTAGAGATACAGTTTGTATAACTAGAGGTGGCGCACTTGAAGATGAAGCAGGTCTTTCATTAATATCATCATTTCAAAACTCACAAGCGTTTATGATGAACACAAGAGCATCAATGTTGACTTGTGATAATAAACTAACATCAGCTTTACTATTTGAAAAATTTGGATTACCAACTCCAAAAACAGCATTCATTTCAAACGAAAACAATATTAAAAGTGGTGTTGATATGATAGGAGGGAAATTTCCAATCATATTAAAAACACTAACAGGAACACAAGGCGTAGGAGTAATCAAAATAGAAAGTTACGAAGGCCTTGTGGCGACTGTACAAGCGATGTGGAAACTAAACGCAGAACTTCTAATACAAGAATATATGCCTAGTGATTTTGATGTAAGAACATTTATAGTTGATAACAAAATATTTGCTAGTACAAAAAGAAGCCATAGTAGTTATGACTTTAGATCAAACACACACAGAGGCGCAGAGGCAGAACCTTATAAATTAAATGATGAAGAAAGAGAACTTGTATTAAAGGCAAGTAGAGTATCCAGAGCATACATGTGTGGTGTAGATCATATTATATTTAAAAACAAACCATATCTATTAGAAGTAAATGGTAGTCCTGGATCAGGCGCTGATTACGAAGGCTATCAACATAGAGATTACTATGCTGACGCAGAACCGGCTGGTAGAATAGATGGTGAACAAATGATGGCCAATGTAGTAGATCATATTTCCGATAGAACTCATTGGGATAGACAATCACTTATAGAAACTGGTTGGTTAGAAACAGTTGAGTTAGATGAAGTAGGTAAAGTAAGAGTTAAGTTTGACACTGGTAACGGTTCTCAGGCTTGTGCTTTACATGCTGATGAAATTTTAGAAGAAGGTAAAATTATTAAATGGAAATACAATGGTAAAACATTTAGTAAACCTAGACACGGTATAAGTAAAGTATTCAGATCAAATGCTACGAATGAACCATCTGAAACAAGACCAACTATATTAATGGATTTAACATTTAATGGTTTTACGTATAAAGATGTAGAAGTTGGTTTAGATCAAAGACCTAGATCAGGTTCCGACTTACTTGTAAATAGAAATTTAATGCGATTAATGAATATTAGTGTCAACCCTAATAGAACATTTGTATTGAGTAAACGTTTAAAACCTATTGATAAAAAAGGTAAAGATAAAAGAGTTGGTTTTGAACCAGATAAAGAAGACAATGACGAAAAATAAGCATTGACATTTAAGTCAATCTATGTTATATTATAAACAAATAATTTAAGGAGATATTATGCAAGAAGTGAAGTTATTAAGACTATCTACAGGCGAAGATGTAATTGCTAAAGTAGGCGAAAACGATCAAGGTGTAAGTTTACATAAACCATTTGTAATCATACCACAACAATCAGCACCAGGACAACCAATACAATTGATGATGTCGTTGTATAATGCTTTTGGTAAAAGTGATACAATTACAGTTACTAAAGATAAGATTGTCTTTATCACAGAACCGAAAGATGACATCAAATCAAATTACGAAGCAAACACAAGTAAGATAATTACTAAACCATCAGGACTTATAACAGAAACATCAATACCAAAACTTTAATGATAACTGTTTATTTTGTCCGTGACGGATCAAAAATAGCAGTAGAAGTTCCTGAAGGAACAACATTAATGGAAGCTGCTAGGGATTATTCAAAGGTTTCTATACCTGAAATACCAGCAGACTGTTGTGGTAGCTGCGCTTGTGCTACCTGTCACATACACTTAGACGAAAGATTTTACGAACCTGTTCCAAAAGAAACAGCTGAAATAGAATTATTAGAATACGAACCTGAGTTTAAACCAAAACAAAGTAGATTGGCTTGTCAAATAACATTAACAAAAAAACATGATGGTTTGACAGCAATATTATTAAAAGACTTATGATATTAAAAGTAGTGAACAAATATACAGCGGCAGAGTTTGTTTCTACTAGACACTATTCAGCCGTAATGCCTAGATTAACAAAACACTATCTAGGTTATTTTGATAATGAGGAGTTAGTTGGCGTGATTACATTTGGTTGGGGTACAAGACCTAAACACACAATACAAAAGTTATTTCCAGAGCTAGATACAAAAGACTATTACGAAATAGGTAAAATGTGTTTAGATGATAAATTACTTAGAAATAGTGAATCACAATTACTATCTTCAGCCATATCTTGGTTAAAAGAAAACACTACTATAAAATATTTGTTTACTTGGGCTGATGGTTTAGTTGGTAAACCTGGTTATGTATATCAAGCTGCTAATTTTTTATATGGTGGTTTTTCATTTACAGATACATATGTTTCAGAAACAGGTGAAAAGATACACCCGAGAACAATACAAGGACAAATACCAAATACTAAAAATCGTAAAGTAGGAATGAGACCAAATCCTGAACAATTAAAACAATTAAAATTGAGTAGAGTTAAAGGTAAACAATTTAAATATATTTACCCTATGAATAAAAAATTTAGAAAACGGTTAAAAAAATCTACTACAGAGTGGACTACAATCTATCCAAAAGATAAGGATTTAATTTGGAAGATAAAAAAACCAGGCGAAGAAAATTATACGATTACTACTAAAATGCCGTTTAACTTATCAAAAGAATATGTGTATAATAAGAAGAATGTAGAGTCGTTTAAAAGAGGAACTTTAAGTGAATTTTTATAAAAACGTTATTGAACATAGAGGCAAACTACTAATTCGTGGTGTGCATGATGGTAAAGACTTCAAAGAGAAATTAGATTTTGGTCCTACTTTATATTCTTTAACACAAGAACAAACCGAATATAAAACTTTACAAGGTCAAAATCTAAAACCAATTACATTTAAAAATATAGACGCTGCTCGTAGATTTAGACGAGATGTTGCTACTCAAAATTCACCTATCTACGGATTAGAAAGATACCATTATCAATATATTGGTAAAGAATATCCTCAGGATATTAAGTGGGACAAAGAAGCAATTAAAATCTTTACACTTGATATAGAAACTACTTGTGAAAATGGTTTTCCTGATGTAGAAAATCCTATTGAAGAATTACTTTGTATTTCAGTTAAAAATCATTCAAACAAACAAATTATAACATGGGGTGTCGGTGACTTTAAGACCGATAGATCAGATGTAACATATATTAAATGTAAGAATGAAAATCAACTCCTTATGGAGTTTATGAAGTTTTGGATTAAAAACTATCCAGATGTTATGACAGGTTGGAATACAAAATTCTTTGACTTACCTTACTTGATGAATAGAATTAAAATGGTGGCCGGCGATAAAGTGGCAAATAAAATGTCACCTTGGGGTATAATTAAAAGTGAGGAGATAATTGCTAGAGGTAGAACTCAAACAGCTTATACTCTATTTGGTATTACTAATTTGGATTACCTTGAATTATACAAATGGTTTATACCACAAAGGCAAGAGAGTTATAAACTTGACTTCATTGGTCAGTTAGAACTTGGTCGTGGTAAAGATGATATGCCATACGCTACATTTAAAGATTGGTATACAAAAGACTTTCAATCGTTTGTTGATTACAATATACAGGACGTAGAGATTGTTGATGGACTAGAAGATAAACTAGGTCTAATTGATCTATCATTAACTGTTGCTTATGAGAGTAAAGTAAACTATGGTGATATATTTTCACAAGTTAGAGTATGGGATACTTTGATAGCAAACCATTTGATGAAAAAGAAAATCTGTGTACCTCCAAGAGAAGAACATATAAAAGACATGAAGTATGAGGGCGCTTATGTAAAAGAACCTCAACTTGGTCAATATAAGTGGATTGTTAGTCTGGATATAAACAGTCTTTATCCACATATCATTATACAATACAATATTTCTCCAGAAAAAATACTAGGAGTTAACTCATCTGGAATTTCAGTAAACAAGATGTTAGCCAAACAAGTATCACTCGATCATTTAAAAACAGACGGAACTTGTGTTACACCTAATGGTGCTTTATTTAAAACAGATAGTCAAGGTTTCTTACCAGAGATGATGGAAACAATGTATAATGAACGAGTTATCTATAAGAAAAGAATGTTAAAGGCTAAGAAGGAATATGAAAAAACAAAAGACCCTAAACTTGTAAGAGAAATATCTCGTTGTCACAATATTCAATGGGCAAGAAAGATTGCTCTTAACTCTGCTTATGGAGCTGTTGGTAACCAATACTTTAGATATTATGATGTAAGACAAGCAAGTGCCATCACAACAGCAGGTCAATTCATTATTAGGTTTATAGAAGAAAAGGTAAATAATTATTTGAATACTATTTTAAAATCGAAAGAAAAGTTAGATTACATTGTGGCCTCTGATACAGATTCAATTTATGTTACACTAGATAAGTTAGTAGAAAAGACCTGTGAAGGTAAAGACAATGATCAGATTTGTAATTTTTTAGATAAGGTTGTTGGTAGTAGAATTGAACCTTTTATTGAAAAGTGTTTTGATGAACTATCTGAATATACAAATGCTTTTAAAAACTGTATGGTTATGAAACGAGAAGTAGTTGCCAATAAAGGTATATGGGTGGCTAAAAAAAGATATATGTTAAATGTGTTAGATGAAGAAGGTGTTAGACTATCAGAACCTAAACTAAAAATTATGGGTATTGAAGCTGTGAAGTCATCTACACCACAAGTTTGTAGAGGTAAGATTAAAGAGGCAATCAAAACCATTATGGGTAAAGAACAAAAAGATTTACATAAACTTATTGCTGATTTTAAGAAAGAGTTTTTTACTATGTCTGCTGAACAAATATCTTTTCCTAGAAGTTGTAATAATTTAAAAAAATATAGACATGCTAGTAATGTATTTATTAAAGGTACACCTATTCATGTCAAAGGCGCTTTGATTTACAATCATCAACTTAAACAGTTTGGCCTTGGTCAAAAGTATCCTTATATACAAGAGGGTGATAAACTAAAGTTTCTTAAATTAGTAGAAGCTAATCCATTTAAGTTTGATGTTATTAGTTATATAACAACATTACCAAAAGAATTTAAACTAGAACAGTATATAGATTATGAAACACAGTTTGAAAAAACATTTTTAGATCCAATGAGATTTATATTACAAGCAATTGGTTGGACACATGAAGAAACTGCTAATTTAGAGGCATTTTTCGGATGAACCTGTTTATAGTCTTTGCTCTTATACATTGGGGTTTTGCTACAGGCGGCATATTGGCTATTAGAACTGATTGGTCTATACCTAGATTTATACTAATTATTTTACTAATTAAATATTTTTTGATAACTTATGAACTTTAAAACAAACGACAAATACGGTGTAATTTATGCTGACCCTCCTTGGTACTTTAAAAGTTATAGTAAAAAAGGTGAAGGTAGAAATGCTACACAACATTATCCTTGTATGAACCTTGAAGATATTTGTAAGTTGCCGGTTGGCGACCTTGCTAAAGACAACTCTGTATTATTAATGTGGGTAGTTGACCCATTATTAGATCAGGCATTTAAAGTAATAGACGCTTGGGGGTTTAAGTACAAGACAGTAGGTTTTACATGGGCAAAAACAAATAGTAAGAGTTTAGGTTTTTTTACAGGTTTAGGATATTGGACAAGATCAAATCCAGAAATGTGTTTACTTGCTACAAAAGGTAAACCAAAGAGAAACAGTAAGAGTATACCACAATTAGTGGTTGAACAAAGGCAAGAACATAGTAGAAAGCCAGATATTGTGTACAATCATATAGAAAATATGTTAGACGGTCCTTATGTAGAACTCTTTGCTCGTAGAAAAAGAAACAACTGGCATAGTTGGGGTAATGAAGTATGAGCTTGACAGGAGCACTTTTATGTTATATACTAATAATGTTAATACCAGTAGTATTAATGATAAAATGGAATAATGAAAAATAACACTCTTACTACAGATCAGGCATTGTATTGTTCAGGTATATTTAACGATTACTTTGGACAGTTTACTCGTATTGATCAATATATGAGAGATCAAAAGCTAAATCAATTAAACGATACTATATCGGCTAGTTTACCAGGCATGGGTCCTGAAACAGAAATCTTTGATAACTTTGATATGTCACCTGAAGATATGGAGTTTGAAATAACAGAGCCAGATAATACAACATTTAATTCATATTTAAATCTAATATCATCACACACTAATATGTCAAGTGTACCTGGTAAAAATTTAAAGATAGGTGTAAAAGAAAAGAAATCTAATAAATGGGTTGGTTTTATCAGAGCTGGTTCGCCAGTGATTAACATGAAACCACGTAACACAATGTTAGGTAATGTACCAGAGTTGGTTACATTTAACAAGACGGCCATTATGGGTTTTGTAATTGTACCATCACAACCATTTGGTTACAATTACCTTGGTGGTAAATTACTGGCTGCCATATGTTGTAGTCATTGGGTAAGAGAAAAATTAAATGACAAGTATGGTATGAACTTATCATTATTTGAAACTACAAGTTTATATGGTAATAGTAAATCATCAAGTCAATATGACGGTATGAAACCATATTTAAGATATAAAGGATTAACGGATAGTGACTTTATACCTTTGATACATGGTAAACCTTTCCATGATCTGGCCTCTTTCGTTGAACAACATGTAGGTAAACTAGTTAAAGAGGATGCTTCAAGTAGAAAATTAAAGTTAACACAGGCCATCATAGGTTTAGTAAAGAGAAGTTTATCTGGTGATAATTTAGATAAGTTTAATACTACTATTGTAAACGCCAAAAAACTTACAGAAAGAAAAAGATATTATACTTGTAATTATGGTATCAAAAACTATATAGATATAGTGAATGGTAAAGACACCGAAATAGTTAAAGATGAGAACTATGATAAGTATGAACTAAATAATATCATAGAGTGGTGGAAAAAGAAAGCTACTAATCGTTATAATAATTGTAAGAATGATAATCGTTTGAGGAGAGAACTTGAAATATGGTCACCCGAAGCCAACATAGACATTATTAGATGATAACAAAAAAGGACTACGAAGACTTAAAAGAGTATTGGGATTACCAAAGAAAAATAGAATACAACAAAGAGATTGTACGTACTATGGCCGATCAGTTTGAGGGAAGAATATTCAATGATTTTGGTAGGGTTGATATAAATGAAATGAAAGATTTATTATGGACAAAAGTAAAAACTGAAGACTATGAAGAGCCTAGAAAAGGTTGGGTACCAAAAGATGAAACATTACGATTCGAATGGGAAGGGCCACCAAGTATGCCAAAAACTCAATTAAACAAACCGAAAGACCAAAAACCTATGGACACAACCATGCCTAGTGGATGGGAAGATGTTTTTGATGATAATAAATAATATTGGACTTGACAATATGGTTAAAATAATATATAATAAGAGTATAAATTTATAGGAGTTATGGAATGAGTGATTTTTTAAAAGATATAATTAAAGAAACTGGTAATGAATATGCTGGTTTAGTGAGTGAAGGAATTGATAGTGCTGATGTAACCAGTTTTATAGATACAGGATCATACGCATTTAACGCCTTATTATCTGGCAGTATTTACGGTGGTATGCCAGCAAACAAGATTACAGCAATCGCCGGTGAAGCGGCTACAGGTAAAACATTTTTTGCATTAGGAATTGTAAAAGCATTTTTAGATAAAGACAAAGAAGCTGGTGTAATTTATTTCGAATCAGAAAGTGCTATCTCAAAGAGTATGATTGAAAGTAGAAGTGTTGACTCTACTAGAATGGTAATCGTACCTGTTTCAACAGTACAAGAATTTAGAAACCAATCAATTAAAATTTTAGACAAGTATATTGAACAACCAGAAGGCAAAAGAAAACCTTTAATGTTTGTATTAGATAGTTTAGGTATGTTATCGACTACAAAAGAAATGGAAGACACGGCTGCTGGTAAAGAAACACGAGATATGACAAGGTCACAAATTGTCAAATCTACATTCAGAGTTTTAACCCTTAAATTAGGTAAAGCAAATATACCTATGATAATGACCAATCACACATATGATGTTATTGGGTCTATGTTCCCTCAAAAAGAAATGGGTGGCGGTTCAGGTTTGAAGTACGCTGCCTCATCAATCATTTATTTAAGTAAGCGTAAAGAAAAAGAAGGCACCGAAGTAATTGGTAATATTATTCACTGTAAGAATTATAAGTCAAGGTTAACAAAAGAAAATGCTATGATTGATGTAAGACTCACATACAAAACAGGTTTAGATAAACATTATGGTTTATTAGAACTTGGCGAAGCAGCTGGTATATTTAAAAAAGTATCTACACGATACGAAATGTCAGATGGTTCTAAAGTATTTGGTAAGAATATCAATGAAAATCCTGACAAATATTTTACAAAAGAAACATTAGATAAGATTGATGAATATGCCAAAAGAAAATTCACATACGGATCAGACGAAGAATAAAAAGAGATACGTTTTTGTACAAAAACCAGATGACGATTTTACTTGTATAAAAATTGTCGAAGGTGAATACGAAGATATTATCTACAAATATGGTAAGGTAACTTTTGCAAAAGATGAAAATCCAGATGGCGCCTTGCCAATGAAGTTTGATTATGATATAATAGTTAACCCTAATAAAAAAGATATTGGTGCACAAGACTTTATAGATTTTATTGGTGATATATTAATGGAACAATTGGAGAAACAAGTAACAGATGGAACGGTTGTCTTTGACAAATAACGAAAGAATAGAAATAACTATTTTAAGAAACTTCTTTTTTAATGAGGATTTTACAAGAAAAGCTTTGCCTTTTGTAAAAACTGATTACTTTACAAATAGAGTAGAAAGACTACTGTATGAAGAAATAGATAAATTTGTACAAGAGTATAAAAACTTACCTACAAAAGAAACCATACATATAGAATTTAGTAAAAGAAAAGATATTAATGAAGACGAATTAAGATTAGTTAAAGAACTTGTAAATACTTTTGTAGATGAAAAGTCCGATTTACAATGGTTATTAGATACAACAGAAAAGTTTTGTAAAGATAGAGCAGTACATAATGCCGTGTTATCAGGTATTAAAATATTAGATGGTAAAGATAAAGAACATCAACCAGAGGCCATACCAAGCATATTAAGTAAAGCATTGGCCGTTTCATTTGACAATCATATAGGGCATGATTATATTGGTGACGCTGAAGCCAGATTTGATTGGTACCATACAAAAGAAAAACGTTATCCATTTGATTTAAATTTCTTTAATAGAATTACAAAAGGTGGTGTTCCGAGTAAAACATTGAATATTGCTTTAGCAGGAACAGGTGTTGGTAAATCATTGTTTATGTGCCACTGTGCTGCAAACTTTTTAAACCAAGGTCAGAATGTATTGTATATTACACTAGAGATGTCCGAAGAAAGAATTGCTGAACGAATAGACGCTAACTTAATGGACGTTACTATAGATGATCTACACGATATGCCTAAAGAATTATATGATGGTAAGATGAGTAAGTTGAGAAGTAAAACAGCAGGCTCTTTAATTATCAAAGAATACCCTACTGCCTCTGCTCATTCTGGCCATTTTAAAGGATTACTAAATGAATTATCATTAAAGAAAAGTTTTAAACCACAAATAATCTTTATTGATTATCTAAATATTTGTGCTAGTAGTCGTTTTAAAGGTGGCAATATATCTTCATACTTCTATATCAAAGCAATTGCTGAAGAATTAAGAGGTCTTGCTGTTGAGTTTGATGTTCCAATCTTTAGTGCCACACAAACTACTAGAACTGGTTTCGTAAGTACAGATATTGGTTTAGAAGATACATCTGAAT
>Ga0208646_1001338_pt1 | contig 12128 bp, 7 predicted proteins | sample AntAceMetag02UK8_FD_184762 | JGI IMG/M metagenome (GOLD analysis project Ga0208646, IMG submission 184762) | Saline lake microbial communities from Ace Lake, Antarctica - Antarctic Ace Lake Metagenome 02UK8 (SPAdes) (version 2) | ecosystem: Environmental > Aquatic > Non-marine Saline and Alkaline...
TTGACAGTACAACAATTAGCAATCAAATTTGGCGATAGATTACCGCTCGATTTGATCAGCCAGCCTTTGTAATGAGGCGATGATCATCGAGATCCATACTGCCAGACAGACTTTAATTTACACTACCCTGATTAATAAAGAATTTGATTCAAAACAGGAAATATCTTCACTCTTACTTGAAGCAAAAGAAATAAACCAGCAGGAAGATTCGATTAATGGCACTCAATTAGTCACAGATTATCGTTTCGTCAATATTCCACACTCTTTCACGGAGATCAACAATAACGTAATTGTTCGTTTTGAGAAGGATAGTGCAGTTTCGCTAGCTTTCCACAACATCAAATTTCCTCATAAAGCGGTTCTCTTCGACAATAATTTTATTATTCAAACTCTAAGGCAAATCACTGATCCTCTTGATGGAAGCGCATACTTACTTTCAGATAAGGGTGTTTTTATCGCTAATACAGATAGTTTGGACAAGAGAAAAATACTTGCCCATGTCGAGTATCTAAATCTGGCCGAGGTAGGGAATAATATTTATAATGACTTGGTTGAAGATGGAAAGATATTAAGGTTTATGACCTTAATAAATATTTCGGAATCTCAATTTGTTGTATTAGTACTCAACGTGCCGGATGTCTTTTTTTACGATGATTTTGAGGATGTAAGTAGCGTCATATTATTCCTAACGACCGTCTGTATTATTTTGATTCTGGGCTTTATAGGCTTTGCATCGTTTAAATATACCAAAAAAGTAACGGAGAAAACGGTCGTTCTAAACCAACTTCAAGAATCCAATGCCCAACTAATATCTTTTATTGAAAATCCTGGCTCAGTAAGTATTTTTTCGTTGGATAGGGATTTTAGGTACACAGGCTTTAATTCCCTACATGAAAAGGAGATGTTGGAAATTTTCAAAGCTAAAGTTGAGAAGGGTGTTGAAATATTCCCTTTAATTCCTAATAAAATGGTACAGCGTTTTGAAGAAAACTTGAGAAGGGCCTTGAATGGAGAGCACTTCACAATAACGTCAATGTACCGGAAGAAATATTTTTCTCAGGTTTATAATCCGGTGTATTCTCGAGTGGGCAACAAAAGCGAAATTATTGGTTTGACTGGAAATATTTTTGAAGTAACGGAAAAGATAAAAGCGGAACAAGAACTAGAAAAATACCGGTATCAGTTGGAAGAGTTAGTTGAGGCAAGAACAAGAGAATTGGCTTCTCAAAAAGATTTCTTTCAGAATATCATTGACCAAGTTCCCTTTTTGGTTTTCGTCCGAAATAGGAAAGGAGAATATGTGATGGCGAATAAAGTGGTGGCTAAATCTTTTGGCTACAAAACAGATTACTTAATTGGGAAAAAGATCAGTGAAGCTCATAAGGATCCAAAAGAGGCCAATATTCATGTAAAGCAGGATTTAATGATTCTTGAAACAGGTCAAGTTGTCGAAGAGGAAAATTTCCAGAGGTATCCTGACAGTGCAGATAAATGGTATTTTTTAACTAAAAAAAGAATTGAGTTGGACAATGAATATTTTGTTCTAGGTGTTCAATATGATATTACATTTTTGAAACAAACAGAAGAGAGACTTCAAAAAACAAATAAAAGACTTCAAAAAACCTTGCAAGATCTTGAAGTAACTCAGGTAAGACTTGTCGAATCTGAAAAAATGGCTTCTATAGGTCACTTGATGGCCGGCTTGGCACATGAGATCAATAACCCAATGAATTATGTCTCAGGCAATATTGCGCCAATAAAGAATGACCTAGAGGAAATTAAGACTTATATAAGAAAGTCAAATGCTAATATTCCTGATCATATTGAAGAGACTTTTGTAGAGTTGTCAGAATTAATCAATGCTGTTGATGAAGGCTCGGGTCGAGTAAAAGGGTTAATGTCAGACTTGAGTAATTTTTCATCTAAGAGTAAAGGGGAAAGGACGGTTAGAAGTATTTTGGAACCTATACAATCCACCATAAACCTCATAAGTTATCAAGTCAAAGATCGAATATCGATTGAACTGAGCTATGATGACGCTTTACCAGCTGTGAATATTAACTTGGCTAGCATCAAGCAAGTAATACTAAATGTGCTCAATAATTCCATTCAGTCCATTGCAGGAAAGGGGGAAATTAACATATCCGTATCAACGGAGAAAGCTCAATTAATAATCCAAATCTTGGATAGTGGACATGGTATTACAAAGGGGAATCTCCCAAATGTTTTTAATCCGTTTTATACAACCAAGGATGTAGGTGAAGGCACTGGCTTAGGACTATCTATTTCATATAAAATAATGGAAGAGCACAACGGAAGAATTTTTATCGATAGTATTGATCAAAAAGGTACAACGGTTATCTTAAAATTGCCAATTTAAAGATTAACGCGTGCGCTTTATTTTTCAGGTAAGATCCTTAAAAGAAGACAAAGCTCAAATCCAAAGACGCTTCTTTTAATGGCCTATTCTACCGTCTCTAACCAATCAAGAATATTTTTAATTACAATGTCCTTTTCTGTGTCGTTGTGAGGTTCATGATAGACGTTTTCAAGACCTATCCAGGTGAGGTTGTTTTTTACAGCAAATTGCTTTGATGCATTTGGATCAATAATTTTATCCGCTAACCCATGATAGCATAGACCTTTGATTTCAATGCCTTCTGTCTGTTGAAGTGTAACTCCACTTTCGCTAATTTCTTTAAACAGCCCAGCGGAGATTTGACTATGGACTAATGGGTCTTCCTCATATTTCTGCACTTCTATTAGATCTTTGGATAGCGAATTGGTGTCAAGATCATTTGGTTGAGTAAAACTGGGTAAGAGATTGGCTATAAAACCACCAATTGATGTTTTCCATTTTGGGGGTTCAAAAGCTAACTTCATCCAAGGAGCAGAAAGTATGAAGGCTGAAATTTCATTTGTTGGCTTTTTCGCTACGAGACTGGCTACTAAATTTCCTCCCATGCTATGACCAAATAAGATCATAGGTATGTTGTTGTAATTAACACGGGCTACTTTCATTAACTCCTCGATATCAGCCAAAAGGATATCAAGATTTTTGGCATGCCCTCGTTTACCCTCGGACTGTCCATGACCCCTTAGATCTAAGGCAAAAGTGGTTATTGAAGACTTGGCTAATGCCTCGGCTACATGATTATACCTTCCATTATGTTCGCCTAATCCATGAACAATACAAAAGATTTTTTCTGGATTGTCAATTTTCCAATGACGATAAAATATTTTTAATCCATCACGTGATAAAAAATGATCTGAAGTCTTGTTCATTATTTAATGCTTTAGGACTAATTTATAGAAATTATAACATTAGTCTTAAGATAATTGATGCGACAATTTTTAGAAAAGTTTTTGTACTCATTTCCTGTGCAACTTGTGCTCGTACATATTAGAAGAAATTTAGCATTGCTTTTGCTATGGGCATTATTTATAGCCATCATTTCAGGCAATTTTGGTAGAATCTATGGTGTAAATTTCTTGTTTCTAGATCCTGAATATATAGATCAAGTAGGATTTTTGAGCTTCTTTATCGTTGGTATTTGTTACAGTAACCTTGTGGTTGCTTTCAACATAACATGCTACATATTGGATGTTCATCGATTTTCGTTCATTGGTGTCTTGGAGCGACCGTTTACAAAGTTTTCTATTAATAACAGTCTTATTCCTTTATTGTCTTTTATCACTTATTTAGTGTTCATTGTAAGATTTCAATTACAGAATGAATACTCCAGTGGCGCAGATATTATATTTAATATAGCTGGGTTATTTTCAGGCATATCAATCATTTTACTCGTCTATTTTTGGTATTTCAAATTAACTAATAAGGACATTTTTAAGTACCTCACAGGTAGTGTGGATAAGACCCTGAGAAAATCAAAAATTAACCGTAGTAGGGTTATGTCGCGATTGAAAGAAAGTAAGCAGCAGTATGATGTGAAATATTATTTTGATTTGAAGCTAAAGCTAAGAAACTGTCAAGGCCTTCAAGATTTTTATGATAAGTCCTCCTTAATAAAAGTGTTTGATCAGAATCATCTCAATTCTGTCATTATCGAACTGATTTTTATCCTTGTCATATTAGCCTTAGGCTATTTTATGGAGAACCCTTATTTTCAGATACCAGCAGCAGCTAGTGTGTTGTTATTTATGGCCATCATAGTCATGATTATAGGTGCGGTTACCTACTGGTTTAAAGGTTGGAGTTCTTTGGTTGTCATTGTTTTCTTTTTAGTTACCAATTTTCTTTTTAAAATTGGTTTACTTCAGGGAGTTTATGAGGCCAAAGGGTTGAGGTATGATATAGCTCCTGCACAATATAGTATTGATAACCTGATGGATTTAAATTCAAAAGGGGTGATTCGGAAAGATTCCATTTCAGGTATAAGTTTGCTCAATTCATGGAAAAAGCATCAAACCGATTCTGTTTTTAGACCCATTTTTATTTGTGTTAGTGGAGGAGGCCAGCGAGCAGCTTTGTGGACGGTCAATGGCCTTTTGAAGTCGGATAGTGTGCTTAAAGGTAGGCTGATGAATAAATCGGTAATGATCACTGGCGCTTCAGGCGGAATGATAGGCGCTGCTTATTTCAGAGAGTTATACAAACTTGGGTTGAAGAAAGATCCAAAACGGATACTTAGTAATATTTCAAAGGATAATTTGAATTCCATCATATTTGGACTTTTGGCAAACGATGCGTTTTTTAGAATACGAAGGTTTGAATATGAAGGTATGACCTACAAAAAAGATAGAGGTTATACTTTTGAAAACAACTTGAATAAAAACCTTGAATTTGTATTTAGTACTAAGGTTTCAGACTATCGAGATTCCGAATTAAAGGCAGAAATTCCACTTTTGCTCATGTCTCCAGTCATCGCCAATGATGGAAGAACCTTGTATGTATCTAGTACGCCAATGTCATACATGAATATAGGCGGTTATCAATCCAATGTGCAAGAGTCTAAAATAAAAGGTATTGGTCTTTCCCAATTACTTAGTGAACATGGGGCTGATGATCTAAGTTTTTTAACAGCATTGAGGATGTCCGCCTCATTTCCATACATCACGCCAACGATTAGCTTACCGACCGTACCTAAGATTGAAGTTATGGATGCCGGAATAGCAGATAATTATGGAATCTCGGATGCTGTCAGGTTTATAATGCACTTTAGAGAATGGTTTGAGCAGAATACGACCGGAATCACTTTACTTATCATTCGCGATTCCAGAAAAAATGCACCTATTGACGCTCCTTCGAGCCCATCTTTAACAGATAGGCTTACTAATCCAATTTCTAATGTTTACAATAATTTGGGTAATATTCAGGATATAAACAACGACGATCAAATTCAAGCGCTGAAGCTATTGTTTGATAACCCGATAGACTTGATTTCTTTAGAATACAATACTGACTCTTACATTGATCAAAGTTATCTTATAGCGGCGAAAGCCTTGGAGCGTAAGCGTATGGAACGCGCATCGCTAAGTTGGCATTTGACTACTCGGGAGAAGAAAAATATAATAGATAATATTTCACAATCAAGCAATCAAAACGCACTTTTGAAACTGGATTCCCTGTTTCATTAAACCCATCCTTTAGGTACTATTCCCCAATGCCTGCATCGAAGAAAAAGGAATTATTCACCTTCGTACTTTGCTTGCTTGCTCCGAGGTTTTTGGTTTTGTGCCATTGCGTTTAAAATTGATCCATTTTTCACATATCACCTTCGAGATTTTAAAAACTATTTGGCTATTTCTTTTCTTATGAAATAAATAATGATGTCCATAGTTAAGCTGTTTAGTGTGTCTCAGTAATTATCCAAAAATATCCGACGACCTTATCAATAAAGATTATTCGATCAAAATATACTTTCGATTAATTCATTAAACGGCATATTTATTCATTGAATTTTTTCAATTTTCCATTCAACTTTTTGATAAAATTAGTGAATCTCAAAATGGTCATTGAGCACCATTAAAATGATTAATTTTGTGAGTGTAACCCCTAAGACAATTAATAAGAAAGCCCAAAAATTCTAAAGCATGTCTCACGTAGAATCATTACCATATAAACCACAGAACCACGTTAGAATAGTCACTTCAGCATCATTATTCGATGGTCATGATGCGGCTATCAACATAATGCGACGAATTATCCAGTCGACAGGATGCGAAGTGATTCATCTCGGTCATAATAGATCCGTGCAGGAAATTGTGAATTGTGCCATTCAAGAGGATGTACAGGCTATTGCCATCACTTCTTACCAAGGAGGTCATGTAGAGTTCTTTAAATACATGTATGATTTGTTGCAAGAAAATAATGCAAGTCATATTAAAATATTTGGAGGAGGTGGAGGAACCATATTACCTACGGAAATTTCCGAATTGCATGATTATGGCATTACAAGAATCTATTCGCCGGATGATGGAAGAGCTATGGGCTTGCAGGGGATGATAAATGATTTGGTGAGAACTGCTGATTTTTCCATTGGTCATAGTCTCAATGAACAAGATAAAAACGTCTCCAAGCAAGACTTTAATGCTATCGCTAGAGTTATTTCTGGAGCTGAAAATTATCCAGAAGAAAACAATACCGTCCTTCAAACTTTAAAAAACATCAAAGTATCCAAAAGTGAGGTGCCAGTTCTTGGTATCACTGGTACAGGAGGGTCAGGAAAATCTTCTCTTGTTGATGAGCTGGTAAGGAGATTTTTGGTTGATTTTGAAGATAAAAAAATTGCCGTGATATCGGTAGATCCTTCAAAAAGGAAAACAGGTGGGGCACTACTTGGCGATAGAATAAGAATGAATGCGATTTTTAATGATCGGGTATATATGCGCTCTCTAGCTACTCGTCAATCGAATTTGGCCTTATCGAAGTACGTACAAGATGCGCTTGATATTGTGAAAGTGGCGGGTTTTGATTTGATCATTCTTGAAACTTCTGGGATTGGACAATCCGACACAGAGATTACCGACCACTCTGATTTGTCTTTGTACGTCATGACTCCTGAATACGGAGCTGCCACACAGTTAGAGAAAATTGATATGCTTGATTTTGCTGATATTATTGCTTTAAACAAATTTGATAAGCGTGGAGCTTTGGATGCTTTAAGAGATGTCAAAAAGCAGTATAAGCGCAATCACCATCTATGGGATGCTGAAGATGATCAGCTGCCAGTTTATGGAACCATTGCTTCTCAGTTCAACGATCCAGGGATGAATAAGCTCTACAGCTCGTTGATTAAATTAATTGTGGAGCGTACAGGCGCATCTTTAGATTCGACGTTTGAATCAACCGATGAGATGTCTGAGAAGATATATATTATTCCACCGAAAAGAATTCGTTACTTGTCTGAAATTTCTGAGATGATAAGAGCGTACAATGAGACAGCAGAAAGCCAAAAGCAAATAGCACAAAAACTATATAGTCTCGACCAAACTGCATCGATTTTAAAAGATAAAGAAGCAGTATTGTTGGCCATTGAGGAGGCAAAAGAAAAACTACTTTTAGATCTCGACCCTCACAATAAAAAAATTATCGAGAACTGGGAAAACAAAAAAGCCAACTACCAAGGGGATGTTTTTACTTATGAGGTCAGAGGAAAGAAAATAGAGGTAGAAACAACAACCAAGTCTTTATCGAATACTAAAGTGCCAAAGGTAAGCTTGCCTAAATATGAGGCTTGGGGTGATATCCTGAAGTGGAACCTACAAGAAAATGTTCCAGGAGAATTTCCGTATACAGCGGGTGTTTTTCCATTTAAAAGAAAAGGAGAAGATCCAACGAGAATGTTTGCAGGGGAAGGTGGGCCTGAGAGAACCAACAAGCGATTTCACTATTTGTCAAAAGGATTACCTGCGGCAAGGTTGTCAACGGCTTTTGATTCTGTGACCTTATATGGAGAAGACCCTGACCATCGACCAGATATATATGGTAAAATTGGAAATTCAGGTGTCAGTATTTGTTGTTTGGATGATGCGAAAAAACTTTATTCTGGGTTTAATTTATGTGATCCTACCACTTCAGTTTCTATGACTATAAATGGTCCTGCCGCGACCATGACCGCTTTTTTTATGAATGCGGCCATAGATCAGCAATGCCAATTATATATCAAAGAAAATGGCTTAGAAGAAGAAGTTGAACAAAAGATAAATCAAATTTATAAAGGTGGTACGCGCCCAAGCTATCAGGGTGATCTTCCCGAAGGTAACAATGGACTTGGTCTTATGCTTCTGGGAGTCACAGGTGATCAAGTGTTACCATTAGATGTCTATACCGAAATTAAAAAGAGAACATTGTCAACCGTAAGGGGCACGGTACAAGCAGATATATTGAAAGAAGATCAAGCACAGAATACGTGTATTTTTTCTACCGAATATTCCCTAAGATTGATGGGGGATGTACAGCAATATTTCATCGATAATCGGGTTCAGAATTTTTATTCAGTGTCAATTTCAGGCTATCATATTGCAGAAGCAGGAGCAAATCCAATTACGCAACTAGCCTTTACAATTGCCAATGGTTTCACTTTCGTAGAATATTATTTATATCGAGGAATGGACATAAACCATTTCGCACCGAATCTTTCTTTCTTTTTCTCGAACGGTGTAGATGCGGAGTATGCAGTCATTGGTAGAGTAGCTAGAAGAATTTGGGCAAAGGCAATGAAACTGAAATATGGAGCGAACGACAGGTCTCAAAAGCTGAAATATCATATTCAGACCTCAGGGAGATCATTGCATGCTCAAGAAATTGACTTCAACGATATCAGAACAACATTGCAGGCTTTGTACGCCATTTATGATAATTGTAATTCACTTCATACCAACGCTTATGATGAGGCGATCACAACACCAACAGAACATTCGGTAAGAAGAGCTATGGCTATTCAGTTGATTATCAACAATGAATTTGGACTAGCGAGAAACGAGAATCCAATGCAAGGCTCATTTATTACAGAAGAGCTCACTGATCTGGTCGAGGAGGCTGTAATGATAGAGTTTGATCGAATAACCGAAAGGGGAGGAGTGCTTGGAGCCATGGAGTCAATGTATCAGCGAGGAAAGATTCAAGAGGAAAGCCTGCAATACGAGATGAAAAAGCATACTGGTGAGTTGCCAATTATTGGTGTAAATACATTTTTATCTTCTAAGGGAAGTCCAACCATTATTCCTGATGAAGTTATTCGAGCCACTACTGAAGAAAAAGAGAGCCAGATTACGAATTTAAATACGTTGCATGATCAACATTCGCAACGAACCAAAGAGCTTATCGGCGCACTTCAACAAGCGGCACTCAAAAATGAAAATACATTTGAGTTATTAATGGAAGCAGCTAAATATTGTTCTTTAGGACAAATTACCAATGGAATGTTTGAAGTTGGTGGACAGTACAGAAGGAATATGTAATGTTTTTTGATGAAGATATATTTGCAGGTAAAGGCACAACTTTTTTTTCAGGACAGATCTAGAATATTTGAAGGCTTGTTTTTATCGTAAAACATTTTTAAAAAGAGTATTGCAGGATGCTTATCGTTAAGGACTTCAGGGAATTTAAAAAAGTCAATTAAGTCGTTGAAACCAGTTAAATCATTGAATTCAACGGCAGAAAGTTTTTGAAAACCCATACTCCAAGTATTGAAATTTCTTTTAGTGAGTTCACCTTTTAATAGGGTGCTCATTTTTTGATGCCTATTATCTTGTGATATTGTTTTGTAAATTTTTTGGACAGTTTTTTTATCTCCTTCTAAAACTTGTATAAACTGGTTCTTCATATAAAGAAGTATCCCTGTAACATCAAGTTTAATATTATTCTTTTGACTCTTGATCAATAGTTGCTTTAGCTCTTCGTCTGTCAACGTTTGCTTGGTATAGCTGACATAAAGTAGGTAGTAAATCAAACTGGGTCATTTAATGTAAATTCAATGTAGTCTTAATGACTGGAAATTACTAATGATTATTGTTGACTCATTTTAAAAAAAATCAAGTTGGAAGTGATGGTATAATAAAGTTTTTCTGAGTCAAATGGCTCGGTCATGAAGTCATTCATTTCCACTTTTTTTACCCTCTTTTTCACTTCGGGAAATACATCAGCAGTCAAGGCTATTATGGGAATATCCTAGTTGTACTTTTAACGCTAATTCATTGTTTTGGGTGAATTTTACAGCATTGCTGATAAGATTATTGAGAATCTGACTAAAACGAACCGGATCTCCCTGGAGATAGTCGGTTATATAAGAGTCACTTTTAATATATAATTTGATCTTTTTCTTCGGCTCGCTGTATGCAAGTAGAAATTACTCTAGAGCATAATTCTTTCAATGAAAAATCACGATTGTCAAATTCAATATGCTCTTCCTCAATTTTAGAAAGGTCGAGTATATCATTTAAAAAAACCAAAAGACTTTCGGTAGAATGCTTCATCAATTCTAAAGAATCAACTTGATCTTTTCGCGGATTTTCGGACAGGAGATATTCAATGGTGACAAAAAGTCCGTTCATAGGAGTTCGAATTTCATGGCTCATCGTAGTGAGAAAATTAGCGTTTGTTTGAGAGGCTTTTCAGCTTTATCGCGAGCATCCATAAGTATTTTCTCATAACATTTTCTCTCAGAAATATCTCGAATGAAGGAGGTGATGATTATATTATGCTCAACCTGATTAGCAAGGATAGATAATTCCAAATCTATCAATTCACCATTTTTTGTGAGTCAGGCTTCCTCTATTCTTCTATTGTGATACTTTTCTTTACCTGTGTTTAAAAATTATTTTAGTCCTTCGTCATGAACGATTCTTTTATTTTCAAGGATTATAGAATCCAAATTTTTTTTCCAATGATTTCTTCGGACTTCCATCCAAAAATAGCTTTAGCTCGGTTATTCCAAAAAGTTACTTTGCCATTGACGTCCATGAGTACCGCAGCATCCATGGCATTTTCGATAATTCTATTGAGACGATCGGCATTTTGAACAAATGCACGTTGCGCTTTCTCTCTTTCACCAACTTCTGATTTTAGTCGTGCATTACACTTCTATAGCTTTTCAGTTTTTTCTAATAAAACACTTTCGATTTTGAGCGCGGCTTAAAAGAGATAATTGCTGTTCGTTTAGGATAGATACAGGGAGAATTACCACTAGAAACGAAAAAACAAATAGAAATTTATAGTTATCAGTAAGGAACTTGTAGGATTCCTGAAATCAGCTATTTACTTTTTTTTGGACCAACAATGACGAGAATTACTTTGAATAGACTTTCAATCTTATACTTAAGCGTACTCTGGAGTTCTAGTCTTGAAAGCTGGTCAAATTTTAATTACTCAAAAGCCTTCTCTATTTGATATTGATGATTGTTGAGATGTTCATTCTTGGAATTGCCGACGATATCAACGGCCTTTTCCTAGATGAAAGCAATTAGCTCATGGGCAAGAAGTTTTTCTTGTTCATCAGCCTTGAGAAAAATAATTTTGAAGTATCTGTGATTCGCGACGTTAGAAAAGGTTGATTTAACTTCTCTTCTTAGACTTGCTTTTACCTTATTCGGATCCGTTTGCTTACTAGAAGATGATTTTTCAAGGAAAAGGTATAGCCCCGGAACTACCTTTAGTTTTTCATTAAAGATCATTTTTGAGGTACTTTTCACACGATTGTCTAGTTCTTCAGAGTACAAGTCTGAGAATCTTTCGCTCTTTAAAAAGCGAGTAAATTCTGCTACTTCTTGGTCTTTAAAACTTTTATCATGAAGTTGGCGAATAAGGAACTTTCGAATAAATCGAATCAAAATCTAAGATTTACTACTCGTATAGATTCTGTAAAAACCAAGGCCAGATAATCCCTAGGGAATAACCAAAGCCAAGAACCAAGCAATCATTCCACCTGTTTCTCCAAGTAATTTATTGAATAGGTTAAAACCAAAATGGAAATCCATCTGCATACAAAGATGATCCACAGCCATAACTAAAAAGCCCCAAGCGAATAAGCCATTCTTTTACTATGTATGCCGGTGATACAGTGCCACCTGTGATGATGATACCGTGCCACTATTTTCACGATATTTTCAAGGGCAATTTAGTTAATTTTCAACCTTTTAGTTTGATGTTTTTCCTTAGTGATTCACCC
>Ga0208646_1001339_pt1 | contig 12104 bp, 15 predicted proteins | sample AntAceMetag02UK8_FD_184762 | JGI IMG/M metagenome (GOLD analysis project Ga0208646, IMG submission 184762) | Saline lake microbial communities from Ace Lake, Antarctica - Antarctic Ace Lake Metagenome 02UK8 (SPAdes) (version 2) | ecosystem: Environmental > Aquatic > Non-marine Saline and...
TTTGTGGTGAGGTTAATTGATTGTAATTTTTCATGCTAAGACAAATATGATCTTTTGATCTTAATGCCATTGGGGGCTAGCCCCCAATGGCATTAAACTGTCTTGCACTTATTAGTTGAATCTAAGAGAAGATTAATCAGCTTAAAGTTCTAAAAGTAGTAAAAAATATTTGAATCAATCAATGCAAATATCAAAAAAGGTCATTTTAGTTGGAAATTTTGGGGTGGGTAAAACATCACTAGTGAGCAGGTTTGTACATCAAAAATTCTCAGATCAATACTTAACTACCATTGGAGTAAAAGTAGACAAGAAACTTGTAAGTCTAAATGGCTCAGAATTAAGCCTAATTTTATGGGATATAGCTGGGGAATCTTCTGCAACGAAAATTCCTAAGGCATATACAATGGGCGCACATGGTATAATGTACGTTTTTGATGTTAATAGACCTGAAACTTATGAGAGTTTGTCTGAAGATATTTTTGAAATACAGAAAAATTTAAAAGATCCAGGTTTGGTCGTGTTGGGAAATAAATCTGACTTGGCCAGTAAGCAGTTGATCGAAAAAATACAAGCAGAGACGCAAATGGATATTTTATTTACGAGTGCCAAGACGGGTATCAATGTAGATACTGCATTCGAAAGTATAGCAAAACAAATGTTGTGAATTTAACGGAAGCCAAACTTGCCCCAATCAAAAATAGATCGCAAATTCTAGTTTTTGATGAAAAATGGAATTTTAAAGAATCTTGTAACACAATAGTGGAGATTGATAAGATTGATGACGTTTTTCAGGAGTTATTTTTCCTTCAAGGCTATGAGCGAGAATTTGGTAAATTAGGTGTAGGGGAATCGTATAAACTATATTGTATTTGGGTCAACTATTTTGGAGAGGAATCTTATTATGATTTTATTGTCAAGCGGTTCGAAAGTGATGGGGAAAGCGGTTTCTTAATAATTAATTATGATTTTAAAGATCAATATGAGAAAACGATAGAACTCCAGCAAGAAAGAAATGTTTCAGTCATTGAACGCTCGGCACTTAAGAGAAAATACGATAAAATCGAGGAGGAAAAAATCCTAATTGAAAAGCTTTACGAAGAGAATATATCAGATGCGCCTCGAGAGTTTGTTTTTATAAAAACAGATTTAATGTGGGTCAATGTTAACTTAAATAATATCTTGTATTTTGAAGCCTATGGAGACTATATCAAGGTGCACACTGATAAAAAGATCTATGTGATATACAATAGGATGAAAAATGTGGAAGAAAAGCTTTCTTCCAGAGATTTTGTAAGAATTCATCGATCTTTTATCGTAAGAATCGATAAAATTGATAACATTGACTCAAGTAATTTACAACTTGGAGATAAAATACTGCCTTTAGGCAATATGTATCGAAAAGATTTACTTGAAAAAATTAGTCATATATAACCACTTATCTAATTATACCAATGAGCAAAATTTTCAATAAGGCAAAAGAGGCTGAAGAGGCAATTAACGAAGAAGTGCAAGAACCTAACGCAGAGGAAGTACAATTTCAAAAAGAGTTCAATAAATTAAATTCTATTCGAGATATTCTCTTTGGGGAGAATATGCAGGAGTATCAGAAGGAGTTCGATGAGATAAAGTCGATAATTCGAGATAATCAAGATCGAACGGACAATCGAATTTCTGATATGCGTACGGAAATTATGGATAAAATCAACGCTTTGGAAGAAAGTGTCAATGCCCGAATGACGCGAACTGAAGAAAGTTTGTCTGATAAAATAGCTGACCTAAAAGATGCAAAGACAGACAGAAAAGCGCTCTCTTCCTTATTCATGGATATTGCTCGTCAACTAGATTCTTAATACAGTAATTAATGGCTTCCGAACGTGGTATAAGTACACTTAAAGATTTACTCTTTGAGGAAGAGCGTCAGAGATATTCGGAATTAAGTAAGACGATTGATGCTCTTCAAAAGAAAATAGATCAGGACATAGCTGCACGGAAAAGACCAGATGCGGAAATTCAGGAGCTCGTTGAACAGATCTCTAAGGTAATGCCCGAAAAAATGGGTCCGGCGATCACCGCTACTCTTAAGATTCAAATAAGGGAGTCGCGAGATGAAATGGTGCAAGCACTTTTCCCAATTATTGGCCAAATGGTGAAGAAATACATCCAGTCAGAGATGGTAGCGCTCACGGAAAGAATCGATAAACAGCTAGAAAGTACGTTTTCAGTCGATAGTTTTATCAATGAAATTCGGTCTTGGTTTATTCCAGCCAAGGCTTCAGAGCTTATGATTAAAAATGCTCTAGAAGCAAATATCGAAGAGATATTTATTATCGAGGAAGATTCCGGGATACTAATGGCCAGTTTTACCCGAGGTTCGGCAATTGATCAGGACATGGTTGCTGGTATGCTCACTGCAATTAAGGCCTTTGTTGAAGACGCTTTCAATCAAAAAGACCAGAAGTTAACGTCTGTGAGTTACGATCAATTTACTATTTACATACAGTCTTTTCAGAAGTTTTATATCGCTGTTGTACTTTCAGGTGTAATGGATGCTGCCTATAAGAGTAAACTGGATGATAAGCTTATGGCATTTGTAAAAGAGGCAACCAAGAAATCGTTAGATAATAATGATGAACTCACTTCGACGCTCAAGAATTTCTTTGGAGATTAACTATTTTCAAAGCAAAAAAACATTAAAATGAAAAAATTACTCATCATAGTCATAGTGATCACGCTACCTTTAATGGCGTTTTTCCAGTTTAGCAATTATCGAAGATTTCATCCTCCTATTAATTACGACTATTCCATCAGTGATCAAATTGATCTTACGTACTACGATCAGGAAGTTTTAAAAGAGTACTATCGCAACGCCATAGAAGTGGGGCAATTAGCTAGGACCCTATGGTTTAATGAAGGGGTTGATGTCCGATTCCCTAATGTCGAAGATTCTCTTTCATTGAATTATTCGGCTTATTATGCTCAATTGATATCGAGAAATCAATTTTTAGAATCAAGGTTGATTTCCTCTAAAATTGGAAGAGACAAAGGCTGGTCTATTGAGGAAATAAAATTAATGGAGCGTGGCATTGATCCTAGGGAAACGAGACTGAGAGAAGAAAGTGTAAAATATGCTGGACTTTCTCTGGGAAGTATTGGTTCTGCGGTTAAAGAAATTCAACAGATACTTTATGATAGAGGCTATAAAATACCCGTTGATGCGGTATTCGGTATCGCGACGCTGGACAGTCTTAAATCTTTTCAAACAAAAAGCGGGTTAATGTCATCTGGAATTGTGGATTATCAGACTTACAAAGCGCTGAAAAAATAAAAGGCCGATATATTTAAAATAGATCGGCCTTATAAAATTTTGTTGATTAAGATTCCTTTAAGGATGAGAAATCAAAGGTTTCTAAAAACTTAGTGGTAAAATTTCCTGATTTAAAAGCAGGATCATCCATCAATTTGATATGAAAGGGAATGGTGGTTTTGACACCCTCAATTACCATTTCTTCTAAAGCTCTTTTCATGCGAACCAAGGCTTCTTCTCTAGTTTGGGCTGAAACAATAAGCTTAGCGATCATTGAGTCGTAGAATGGAGGTATGACGTATCCAGCATAAACGTGGCTGTCAATTCTCACACCATGACCACCTGGGAAGTGTAGGTTCGTGATCTTACCCGGACTTGGTCTAAAGTCATTGGCAGGGTCCTCTGCATTAATTCGACATTCTATTGCATGTAGTTGAGGATAATAGTTTCTACCTGAAACTTCCGTACCATCCGCAACCTTGATTTGTTCTTTTATTAAATCAAAGTCTGTTACTTCTTCCGTAATTGGGTGCTCGACTTGAATACGCGTATTCATTTCCATGAAGTAAAAATCTCCATGCTTATCAACTAAAAACTCCACTGTTCCTGCACCTTCATAACCTATAGCTTCTGCACCTTTGATGGCAGCTTGCCCCATTCTCTCTCTTAGTTCTTGCGAAACAATAGGAGAAGGTGTTTCTTCTGTTAGTTTCTGATGTCTTCTTTGTATCGAACAGTCTCTCTCAGATAAATGACAAGCTTTACCTTTGCTGTCACCAATAATTTGAATTTCAATATGACGCGGTTCCTCTATAAATTTTTCAAGATACAAGGCATTGTTACCAAAAGAAGCTGCAGCTTCCTGTCTCGCATCATCCCAAGCTTTTTGAAAGTTGGATTCTGACTCAACATATCTCATGCCTTTTCCACCACCACCGGCAGTTGCTTTTAGCATGATAGGATAACCTACGTCTATGGCTAATCTCTTACCCTGACTCACACTTTCGAGCAACCCCTTTGATCCTGGTATTGTTGGTACACCAGCTTTTTGCATGGTTTCCTTAGCGGTAGCTTTGTCTCCCATGTTATTGATCATATCGGCACTAGCTCCAATGAACTTAATGTTATATTCTTCACACACTCGTGAGAATTCTGCATTTTCTGCTAAAAACCCATATCCCGGATGTATAGCATCAGCGTTGGTGATTTCAGCGGCTGAGATTATTCTTGGGATATTCAAATAGGACTCTTTGCTAGCTGGGGGTCCGATACATACGGCTTCATCTGCAAACTTGGTATGTAAACTATCTTTGTCGGCAGTAGAGTATACAGCGACAGTTTTAATACCCATTTCTTTACACGTACGAATAATACGTAATGCTATCTCACCTCTATTGGCTATTAGTATCTTCTTAAACACGATGATATTGGTCTATGATTGGTCTACTAGAAATAAAGGCTGGTCAAATTCAACTGGCTGAGCATCTTCAACAAGGACCTTTACTATTTTACCTGAGATCTCAGATTCGATCTCATTAAACAACTTCATTGCTTCAATGATGCAAACAGGAGTTCCTGCCTTTACATTATCTCCAACTTTTACAAAAATCTCCGATTCTGGGTTGGCTGATCTGTAGAATGTGCCAATCATTGGTGATTTAATAGTAAGCAGATTTGCATCAGCAGAAGAACCATCTGATGCTGTAGTGGTATTAGTTGGTTGAAGAACCGGTGCTGGCGCTATAGGTTGAACTAGCACGGGTGCGGCAGGTGCGATATGTGCTACAGTGGATTCTGGATTTCTTTTTACTCTAATCTTAAATTCATCGGTCTCAATATTGACCTCTTCTAATCCTGATTCAGAAATAAAATCAATCAAATCTCTAATTTCTTTTGCCTTCATCTTTATCTAGTTAGATTTATTTTGGATTCAATGCTTTAATTCTAGAGCATCGGAATTAGTAATTTAGAAAAATTATTTTACCCGCTCTACGTAAGAGTTCGTTTGTGTATTTACTTTAATAACTTCATCCTGTTGAATGAATAATGGAACTTGAACTGTTGCACCGGTTTCGACTTCAGCAGGTTTTGTAGCGTTGGTGGCCGTGTCTCCCTTCAAACCCGGTTCTGTGTATATGATCTTCATTACGACATGTTGAGGCAATTCACAACCAAGTACCTTTTCGAGTTCGGCATGGAAAATAACATCAACTTCTTGTCCGTCTTTCAAATATTGAGGGGCATTTATTAAATGTTCCTCAATAGGAATTTGTTCGAAGGTTTTACTATCCATAAAGTTATAGCCAAAATCATCTTTGTACAGATATTGATAAGGCCTTCTTTCGACTCTTGCCGTAGTTATTTTGTGGCCAGCATTAAAAGTGTTGTCTAAAACTTTACCACTAGTTAAACTTTTCAGTTTTGTTCTAACAAAAGCAGGGCCCTTACCAGGTTTTACATGTTGAAATTCGATAATCGTGCACAAGTCATGATTATACTCAATAACTAACCCGTTTTTAAAATCTGCTGTAGTAACCATAATAAGATGTTAAATTTTATGAATTGTAAGACCACTTTATCCAAGTTGCTCCCCAAGTAAATCCGCCTCCAAACGCGGCTAATACGATATTGTCACCGGCTTTAAGTTTTTTCTCATAATCCCAAAGACAAAGGGGAAGTGTTCCTGCCGTTGTATTGCCATACTTTTCTATGTTCAGCATTACTTTGTCAGAGCCGATACCCATTCTTTTGGCCGTAGCGTCTATTATTCTTTTATTAGCCTGATGTGGGACGAGATAAGTTATGTCATCTCCAGTAAGGTTATTACGTTCCATGACCTCTGCTGCGACTTGAGCCATATTTGTTACAGCAAATTTAAATACAGTAGATCCTTCCTGATAGGCAAAATGTTCTCGCGCTGCAATCGTTTCTGTTGTGGCAGGTTTTCTTGATCCACCTGCTTTCATATGCAAATAAGGAGCGCCTGACCCATCAGATTTTAAAATAGAATCCATAATTCCATTTTCATCCTCGGACGGCTCTAATAAAACAGCACCACCTCCATCGCCAAAAATGATGCAAGTGGTTCGATCCGTATAATCAATGATCGAAGACATTTTGTCTGCACCAATGACCACTACTTTCTTATAGGTACCCGACGCAATAAAACTAGCACCAGTGGCTAAAGCATACAAAAAACCAGAACATGCAGCACTTAGATCATAACTGAATGCATTTTTTGCTCCAACCATATCTCCAATGATATTGGCGGTTGCAGGAAATGGCATATCAGGAGTGACTGTAGCACAAATGATTAGATCTATATCCTCAGGATTTGTGTTTGTCTTTTCTAACAAACCTTGCATGGCCTTAGCACCTATTACCGAAGTACCTTGGTTTTCTCCTTTGAGAATTCTTCTTTCATGAATGCCGGTACGAGAGACAATCCAATCTTCAGAAGTTTCAACCATTGTTTCAAGTTCTTTATTGGTTAGTACATAATCAGGTACATAACCATGAACTCCTGTGATAGCGGCTCTCATTTTTGACATTTTAAGACATTGCCGTTAAGCCATTACTTCTTTCTCCATTACCACTGTACCCTTATAGTAGAGTTTCCCTTCAAGCCAAAAAGCTCTGTGTGGCAGGTGTGCTTCACCTGTTGTTTGACAGATAACAAAAGATTTAGGAGTCGCTTTGTAATGAGTTCTTCTCTTATCTCTTCTGGTTCTCGAAATTTTCCGTTTAGGATGTGCCATTTCTTTGCGTTATTTATTTTCTTTTAATTTCTTTAATGCTTCCCATCGTGGATCTCCTGATTCTTCATTGGAGTCGTCCTCTATTTCGGAGCTATATATCAAATCGGGTAAATCTTCACCTTCTAAATCAGGATGAAGTTTTTTCATAGGTACCGCCAATGAAATAAACTCATAAATATAATCCATCACATTAATGCTCGGAGCGTCATTTCTGAGCACTGTTACATCCTCGCTGAGCATATAATCTGAGTCACCAAATTTGATGATTGCTTCTTCTTCAGTTTGAATAGTGTAATCAAATGATTTCAAACTTCTATCGCAAATGAGCTCTACGCTCACATTGATGTTGAAGTTTAAAGTCATCATAGTCTCGGTCTTGTGTAAGTCCAAATGACAAGAACCACTCCCTCTCTCAATAATAGCAAATTCAAAGTCTTCGAAAAAAGACTCAGGAATAGCAAAATCGAACTCGTGCATTTTATCGCCGAGATTAAAAATATTGATTTCAAAACTTTTTCTTACTTTTGATTCCATTGACCACTGTCAGCTAAAGAACCGCAAATTTAGCCACAAAACAAGTGAATAAAAAAGCTTAATTATTGTTTTTCAACCTAGACGATGTTTGATGATGTCATTAGCAAGAAAAATAGCACCCCTAAAGGAGGTTTCGTTCGCTATTCCTTTCCCAGCAATATTGAATGCTGTACCATGATCAGGCGATGTTCTAATAAAGGAAAGTCCCGCAGTATAATTTACTCCTTCTTCGAAGGCCATGTTCTTAAAAGGAATCAAACCTTGATCGTGATACATGCCTAAAATGCCATCAAAGTTTTTAAACTGCCCATTTCCAAAAAAGCCATCGGCAGGATAGCTCCCAAATACTAATTCGCCTTTGTTTTTGAAATGTTCAATAACTGGATTAATAATTTCGTTTTCTTCTTGACCTAATAGGCCGTTTTCCCCAGCATGTGGGTTAAGTCCTAAAACAGCGATTCGAGGTTTTTTTATCCCGAAATCTTTTTTTAATGAGCTCAACATTATTTCCAGTTTGGTGGTCAGCAGTTCTTTCGTAAGACTTTCGCTGACTTTCGATAGTGGAATATGGCCAGTAGCCACTCCAATTCGAAGATTTTCAGCAACTAAGAACATAAGGCTTTCTTTTGCTTCTGCCTGCTGAGTGAGATATTCTGTATGTCCCGGGAATTTGAAATTATCGGATTGAACTAAGTCTTTATTCAAAGGAGCTGTTACAAGACCTTGGATATGGCCTTCCTTGAGATCATCTACAGCTTTCGCTAGAGATCTAATGGCGAATTCACCTGCCTCTCTCGATTCTTGGCCTGGTTGCACATCTACAGGCGAATCATCAAAATTGTAGACATTAACTTGGCCATACCGAATCTTTTCTATACTCTTGGTTTGATTGAAATTAAAACCTGGCATGTTGAGAAGTTTTCTGTAAAAAGAAAAAATACGCCCATCACCGTAAATCACTGGAGTTACAAAATTGAATATTCTGGAATCAGAAAAAGTCTTCATTATCACTTCTGGACCGATTCCATTGTAGTCACCAATTGATATACCGATGACAGGTTTATAACTTTTATCTGAAGTATCACTCATATTTTTCTATTTTACAGACTTCTAACATTCAAAATTAAACTATCCTATCATTCTTGGAAAAGGTAAAACCAAAAAAGCATCTCGGTCAACACTTTCTTAAGGACGAAGGTATAGCGAGAAAAATTGTTGAACAGCTCCCAGCTGATGATTTCGACTTAATCATTGAAGTTGGCCCTGGTATGGGCGTCCTTACAAAATATTTGATTGATGGATGCGGCGATAAATTCATTGCGATGGATGTCGATCAAGCCTCTGTCAATTATTTGAAAAAAAAATATCCTGATTTTCAGAGCCAATTTCTATGTCAGGATTTTTTGGGTTATGATTACACTAAATCTAATTCGCGTTTAGGGATCATTGGTAATTTCCCTTATAATATTTCTTCACAATTATTTTTTAGAATTTGGGAAAATCATACGAAAGTCGACAGTTGTGTGTGCATGATTCAAAAAGAAGTTGCAGATAGAATAGTAAGCAAAGAGGGAAGTAAGGTCTACGGCATTCTGAGCGTGCTTTTACAAGCATATTTTGATATAGACTATAATTTTACTGTAGAACCGCAAGTCTTTGATCCACCACCTAAAGTTTTATCCGCTGTTATTACGCTCAAGAGAAAGCAAGCAACCCCTGATGTTGATCAAAAATTCTTAAAAAGAGTGGTGAAATCTGCTTTTGGTAAGAGACGTAAAACATTGCGCAATGCTTTAAAAGATCTGAATTTGACGGAGTTTGATTTTACAGACGAGTTTTTTAACCAAAGAGCAGAACAGCTTTCAGTGGAGGAGTTTATCCGATTGACGAATAGACTTAATCAATGATTCCAAAGAAGGATTTACAGATATTTGAACTCTCAAAAGAATTTTTAGAGCGATTCCAGCAATCGCTGGACAGCAAGGAAAGTGAGTTTATTGAAAATATTCTTGAAGGCGTAAATCCTGCGGATATAACAGAGATTCTTTACGAATTCGATGCGGATGAATGTAGGTATGTTTTCAGCCTATTATCAAATGAGACTAATGCGGCAATTTTAATTGATCTTGATTCTGATGTAAGAGAGACGTTTATTCGGGAATTTGAGATTGAACAGCTTGCAGGTTTTCTTGAATTTATGGATTCTGATGATGGAGCCGACGTGCTTTATCAAATGCCAATTAAAAGGCGGGAAGAGGTTATTCGATCACTTGAAAATGAAGAGAAGGCGAGTAATATTCTAGATCTTTTGAGATATGAAGAGGATGTTGCTGGTGGGTTGATGGCGAAAGAGATGATCCGCGCCAATGTTAATTGGAGTGTTCAGCAATGCATAGAAGAGATTAGAATTCAAGCAGAAAATGTGGAAAAAGTTTATTCCGTCTACGTAGTTGATGACTTTGACAAACTTTTGGGAAGAGTCAGTCTCAAACGAATTATACTTTCTAATGCCAATACCAAAGTGGAAAGTATATATGATAAGGATTTAGTTTCCGTGGAGACCTATATGGAAAATGAGGAAGTAGCGTCAATTATGCGGAAGTATGATATGGAGGCTATCCCAGTGGTTAACGCCCGAGGAAAGTTGGTTGGAAGAATTACCATTGATGATGTTGTTGATTTTATTACTGAAATGGCGGAAGAAGAACGTCAAATGATGTCAGGTATCAGCACAGGTGTGGAAGAGGATGACACTGTTTGGATGATATCAAAAGCTCGATTGCCTTGGCTAATTATTGGCATGGTGGGCGGTTTTCTTGGCGCTCAGTTTATGGGCCTTTTTAAAGGGGAAATTATTTTAATTCCCGCTTTGGCTTTTTTTATTCCATTAATAACCGCAACTGGCGGTAATGTAGGGATTCAATCATCGTCAATTGTTGTACAAAGTTTGGCAAACCCGAATGTTTTTGCAGATACAATGGTTAGAAGGTTAATAAAAGTCTTGGTCGTTGCTGCTGTCAATGGGATAATATTGGCGGTAATGATTTTTGGCGCTGTGATTGTCTTTAATCGGGATCAAGAATTAGCTTTTACAGTCTCAATAGCCTTGTTTTGTGTGGTACTATTAGCCTCCTTTATGGGAACTATTACGCCGCTTATATTAAATAAATTTGGTGTAAACCCGGCATTGGCGTCAGGCCCTTTCATTACGACAGCCAATGACCTTCTTGGTCTTGCTGTATATTTTTCAGTAGCCCATTTATTATACAATCTCTAATGAGTAAAAAAGTATTAATCATCGACGATATGCATGAAAGCATATCGGATATGCTAGTTTTAGCTGGTTTTGAACCTTATTATCGACCAGATATAGCAAGAGTAGAAATACTTGAAATTGTTCACGATTATGAGGTAATGATCGTTAGAAGTAAGACTGTCGTTGATCAAGAATTAATTAATTTGGCAACTAAGTTGAAAGTGATTGCTCGAGCTGGTGCGGGGATAGATAAGCTAGATGTCAATTATCTGGAAAAAAAATCAATTAAGATTATTAATGCGCCCGAAGGTAATAGAGATGCTGTTGCTGAGCACGCCCTAGGCATGTTGCTAGCATTAAATCATTGCCTTTTGAAGGCAGATAGTCAGGTGAAGTCTTTCAACTGGGATCGGGAAGGTAATCGAGGATTTGAGGTAAAAGACAAGACGGTTGGAATATTTGGTTATGGCTTTGTGGGGCAAGCTTTCGCGAAAAGATTATCCGGTTTTGAATGTGAAATAATAGCCTACGATAAATACAAGACACAATTTGGGGATGAGAATATTCAGGAAGTCAGTTTGATAGAACTTCAAGAAAACGCTCAAATATTAAGTATTCATGTACCCTTAACCAAGGAGACAAAATCAATATTCAATACCGATTTCTTAAGTAAATTTAAGAAGCTCGAAGTATTAATTAACACGGCTAGAGGCGAGGTGGTTGTATTGGAAGACTTGATAGAGATTTTAGATAAAAGGAAATTGCGTGGAGCTTGTTTGGACGTCTTGGAGTTTGAAAAGTTCAAAGAACTTTCTGAAACGCAAAAACGCACAATTGAAAAATTAAGCAAATTAGGAAACGTTATATTATCCCCACATGTTGCAGGTTGGACGTTCGAATCGTATGAAAGAATTAATCGAGTTATTGTCGAGAAATTAAGGAAGTTAGATTTTTAAAAATGTGATCCAATACACAGAATTACTGTCGTCCGACTAAAATAAAAATCGGTTAAAAAAGTGGTAACATGACCCAATTACACCCTTTTTTAAGAATTCCCCAAAACACCCCCTATCCAGACCATTGAAATTCCAATTGAACTTTTCCAAGTTCTGATTTAAACCAATCACGACAATATTCAGCAGTGTTGGTTAAAAAAGTCTGCAAGTTCACATACGAGCAAAGATTTTTGGCAGCAACCATCACCATGGTAGAGAAGTCTTCAGCCTCCTTAATTCTGCGATGCAATATTGTG
>Ga0208646_1001343_pt1 | contig 12091 bp, 18 predicted proteins | sample AntAceMetag02UK8_FD_184762 | JGI IMG/M metagenome (GOLD analysis project Ga0208646, IMG submission 184762) | Saline lake microbial communities from Ace Lake, Antarctica - Antarctic Ace Lake Metagenome 02UK8 (SPAdes) (version 2) | ecosystem: Environmental > Aquatic > Non-marine Saline and...
CTGCCTCACCGTCACCCGCTGCTGCTGATTTTTTTTTCACTGCGGCGGACGCTACAGTTTGTTTTTTCTTTGTTTTTTCCTGCCCCTCTATGATCTCCTCGACACCCAGCTCAACGTGAGCCTCCTCTTCGTAGTCCCCATCGTCCCGCTTGAACACACGATCCAGATCACTAGACATAGGGCAGAGTTTAGTCACCTTGCGAAGGACGGACTTCACGCACATCTCCTCAAACCACATATTCCATGGGGAGTAAGAGCTGGATCCTGTTTTGCTTGACCCTTGAATTTTCTTGAGCTGCTTCATGTCCATGAACTCACGGATCTTTGTGTCATCCTTGAGTGTAACCACAGCATAAACGCCGATCATATCCCCTTTTTCTTCAAACATAATTGGATCATGCGTGAGGGACTCGTGATCCCCTTTTATGTACTTAAACCGCCCCTGCTCGTACTCATTGCGATACACAACACCATAGGTAATGCTTGCAATCTCGCCGGTGTTGCGCATCTTCTTCAAAAGGCCGGCGACCATAGGGATGTACTGGGCAGTCTTAGTGCCGCCCTTAGAGTTATATGTCACGATAGCAGCCTCACGCCCGTCGACCACCAAACCGTCTTGGGCGGCCTTCATTAGGGATGAGTAGATCGTGCTTTGATCCACATTACCGCTCTTGAGGTCGGGGTTCGCATTGATGGCGGTGATGGCGTTTCGGACAAATTTGTCTGAGGGGATATGTCCAGGTAATACTTTACTGAACTCGCCCTCCATTTGAGATACGCCCTTTACAACCAGTGATTTTGTTTGTGTCATGATTTTTCCTTTGTTTTGCTTACATCCAGGCGTCTGTGCCCGGACCTTTTACCAATAACTTGCCCGACCATATCTTTTGTGATCAAGGTGCCGTCATTATCCTTAGTGCGCGATGCCTTCACTCTGTAATTATTAGTGAAAGCCCCCGCGTTGTTCTCTAGTGTGCGGTGAGCCTCAGATTTAGCCGCGTCCTTCTGCGTCTTAAAGAATTTCTCCTGAGATTTAGCGTACTCATACCGCTCGATGAGCATCTCAAAAGAGCTGTCTTCTGTCAGGTCTATCAACTCCCCGCCGACGTTGCGGTAAAGCTGGTCGATCATAGCGCCGTCTAATGTATAGTTAGGAAGAGGCTCAGCCTCATCGTCGACCATAGCCCAAAATTCTTTAGCCGCCTCAATTAACCCGTCGTCAAAGTCTGTGTCGCGCTCGATAAAATATAGGTGGTGGTCGTATATACCAGTGAAGGCGGCGACGCAAACCCACTGAACATCCGACACAAACATTTGATGCCGGGCTTGTATCTCGATATGCGCGGGGATCTCGTCCTCACTCCACTGATCTTTATGCCTAAAATAGTCGACGGCTTTGATCTCAAGAATACCATTACCTCTCTCAGGGCAGGCGGCGTGGAAGTCAAAGCTGCTACCCATTCTCAGCTCGGGAAGCCTGATATATTCAGGGTTGCGCCTTGCCTTCCACCCTTGGGCAATAGCAACCTCTTGGGCTGCGAACTCCTCGATTCTCTTGCCTTTCTCTACGCGGTCGTTGGTCTCAAAAGGAACCTCGACCTTCGTAACTTTATTATGATAAAGCTCAAACGTAGTTGTGTACGGTGATAAATTAAAGAGGGCCGGCATCATTGTAGATGTCAGGTCTGGCTTTCTCAGCCCAAGCCATTCTTCTTCAGTATCTGGTGTGAATTTAGTTCTTTTGTATTTCATGTCCTAATACCTAACATAGTTATCGGACAAGCTCAAGTTTTATTTTATGATATCAAGCGCATCCTCTGTGTTTGAAGCCCACCCTGCTTTGCAGCCAGACTTCTTTGCCCTCTCAATAAAATTCCATTGCTTTTCCGTTAGCTTGTTTCCCGGTAGCTTAACCTCAACCGCTATAAAGACTCCCTTGTCAGTCCACCCAATAATATCACTACTACCTGGGCACAATCCGAAATGAACGGGGCGGCCTGTTTTATCCTTGAGCGCGCCGGTGTTATTCCTGAATACCGTTGCCCCCTCCTTCGACAGGGCGATCAGTATTCTGTTCATTAAGTTCACTTCTTTTGCCACAAGGATATGTTACATCAACCTTGAGGCGCAGACAAACCTGATCTTGGGCTTTGTATAATTTTACTTTATCGCTGGTCAGCCTTTTTTCTTTTGCGTAATTCCTAGCCATCACCATCATTTTGTCGTCGGCAGGCGTTCCCGAGAAAACAATCGTGTCAGCTTTTAAATGGAGGTCATGCTCTACCATAGAATATTGTCTCCGCTTCATGCTTATCAAATAAGTACCACGCGCAATTATCCTTACCCACCGACAACCTCCAGCGCCCATATCTCCCGACTTACGGCTATGTCTTGGCGGTTGCAAAACCTACGGACGGCCTCTTTTTTCTCGCGCTCTTTTGTCACATCTTTGACTCGCTCAGTGCCGCATAAGTGCGTTCCTACGTAAATATTGTATCGTGTCATAACATTTTCCTTTCTTGTACGATCATAGCGTTTTTCGCCCAAACCTCGGGGTTCGGATACTTTCTTTTCCTGGCGACTCCGACGAGCTGCCAATACTTTTTCTCTTTATCTTTCTTCTTTTGGGCCGCCATCTCCGCCGGAGTAATCTCGACAAGGTCGCCGTCTTCCTCTTTGATCTCGCGGTACTGCACCTTGTAAAGATGGCCGCATGAGGGGCAGGACTTGGCGGGGCTGTGGCAAAAGTAGCATGACGGGCAACGACGAACAGGGACGGCGCGCTCGTCGTCTTCATCGCCCTTAAGGCGGGCGTTATCATATAAGGACCACATTCTTTCCTCACAAGGCATTCCGTGTCTTTGAACGTTCCCAGCGTGATCAAGTAAAACCGCAGGCTTATCCTTCATGCGCAAACCGCGGCCAATTTTTTGAAGGTAAAGGCTGAGTGATTGGGTCGGCGCTAGGTCGATGATCGTCTCAACCACCACGTCTCTACCGACCTGAGAGGCCAAGTCAAAACCTGTTGTGATGAGAGAGACATTAGACAGGACTTTAATCTCACCGTCAGCAAACGCCCGTATGATCCTGCCGCGCTCGACCATAGGCGTCTCGCCGTCTATGTGGTGCGCAGCTATACCGGCGTCCTTGAATTGCTCTGTGACGTACTCTGAGTGCTTGCGACTGACGCAATACACAATAGCCCTTGACCCGGGGGCGTGTTCGCGATAGTGACGGATCGCATCCCCGATTAATTTTGTTTCTGTACACATCCTGTCCGATAATTCACCTTTGGAATAGTCGCCCATGCGAGTCTTGATGCCCGTTAGGTCTGGAACGCTTGGCGCGAACATTCGGTAATCAGACAGGTAGTTGTTATCAATAAGCCACCGCATCGTCGGGCCCTGCACCATCTGATCGAAGTGGATGCCCAGCCCCACGCCATCAAGGCGGGTCGGTGTCGCTGATAGCCCAATGATCCACGCGCCCTTCTCTTTGTAGTAATTAATAATACGCGACCAAGACTTAGACCCGGCAAGATGGCACTCATCAATAAACACAAGGTCCGGCACTGGGGATTGGCGCAGACGGTTTCTTAATGTGTCGATGGAGGCTATATGCGCCTTGGCGTACGGGTTTGTTGTGTACCCTGCTGCGATAAAACTGTAATCAATATCAAAATCATTAAACGCCTTCGCTGTTTGCTTGATCAAATCCTTGCGGTGGACGCAGAACATAATGCTCTTGCCTTTACCTAGTGCAGCTTTAACCATTGAAGAGGCGAGAGCGGTCTTCCCTCCGCCTGTGCAAAGCTGGATAAGAACGCTTTTGTCATAGCGCATCTTCGCTTTTGTGCCGTCAATAATATCAAACTGATAATCGCGGAGCTTCAAAGTTGATACTCCTCTTCTTTAATGAGGGGTATCTGCGTTTCTGGCGCAGATAATATGTTTACAAGGGGCACTGCCACAGAGGCGCGGCGCCCAAGGTCTAGAAAATCAACATCTCTTTTGTCTGTGGAGAAATCTAGGCGCTCGATCTGAGTGATAAACGACTCCCTCCATTGCGTCTCATACTTCAAAAGATCTCTCATGCCAGGGTGGTTGCCCTTAAAGAAGTGTAAATGCTCCCTTGTGGCCTTCATACCATACTTTGATAATGTGTAGGCGGCCTTGTCTTTGCTGAGGCTTAATCCCTCAATCACACCAAAGCCGGACGCGACCTTAACAAGACTACTAATCATAACCTCTGTTGTGCCGCCGGACTCTGTGTGACGGACAGGTCTCGTTAGGATGTAGCGCAGCAATACATACTGCTCTCTGTTCTCCTCTGAGGCGATAAACGGCGACCAGTCATATTTAGACAGTAATTCAAAGGCGTCTTCGTCGCTGACCTCGTCGGTTGTTAAAAGCAGGTAGTGGCCGGCAACCATAGCCGAGATCTGATCGGCGGCTCTGGCGTCCCTTAGTATGCGCAACGCCGCGCGCTTAAAGGTTATAATGTTTTTTCTAAGTGTATCTATATTTCCCAGCGTCCGGCCCATTAATCTTGCGCTGAATGTGCCATCAATAAGGTCATCAATCTCAAGCTCGAACTCATGGAACCGGTCTATGGTCGCTGCCTCGTCGCTCTTGCTAATCTGTAATAAAGATATACGGGTCTGGTCCGCGTAATTATGTATAGATTCATTGACGGAAGAGAAGCACATGGCGAATTTAGGCTGAAAGAATCCGTCAAAATTTTGGAGTCCTGCTGAGTGTGTGCGCGCGGACGAAGCTCGGGCTAAATCAATAATAGACTCAATGCTCGACCCCATATTTTTCTCGGCCTCATCTAAAATAACAGGCCGCGCGTCCACATCAAGGTGCTTGCGGATACCCGGCTCCGTCGTCTTGCCTAGCAAATAAAACCCAATCTTTCCGATCGCCGGCTGCATAAGTTTTTCGATAACCGTCGTTTTCCCGCATGATGCCTCGCCGCATATCCAAATATGGGGCCGCCAATTTAAAATAGCGCACACCTGAGACACAACCATCCACCCGGAGAGCAAAAGCCCTGATGTGCTTTCCTTCCAATTAATTTTTCGGCACACCTCAGACAACCGGCGGGAGCTTATATCATCAAGGGCATGCGTGGGCGCTCCTATTTTGTTTGACCGCGCGATATAAACATAGTCAGCAGATTCCATCTGATTAAACCCGAGCGCCGCGCCGTCAACATAAAGCTTGTCCCCGCAATGCACGACCGTTCTGCCCGCGTCCTCCCAAACCCCAACGCCTCGCGTGTTGTTGGGGTCGAACACGCCGCGCTTGTGGGCAAGGTTCATCATCTGCGTCTCAGCAAAATCTGCGATAGAGCCGTTTGATAGTTTGTTTTGCCGTATAGCATTCGGATCATTGTTATTTGCAAATAACTCCCACTTACCCCAATCAGAGACAATTTTCTTGAGGTGGGAAGAGTTGTGCTGCCCTGCCTTAAGGATCACAATGTCTTTTCTCTCGTACGAAAAGTAATAATAATTATCCCTGTCGAACCCAAGGACCTTAAACGGCAACCCCTCGAAGTCTTCCTCTACGGGCGCGGAATCGTCGTCGACAGGCATTTTATTTTGCGTTTGCTTTACCAGAACCCTTGATTGCAACCCCTTCATGAACTCGCTAAAAAGGTCCTTAATGGAATCTTTGCCGTCAAGCATAAGTTTGTCGTTGAAGTCTGTTGGCTTTTCCGGGTGGTCCTCCGGGAAGTCGGGCCAAAGCGCGTGTCCCCTAGATTTATTCGCCGCCTGTCTCGCGTAATGAAGGCCTGGGTTTTCTATTGGCTTCGCTGTCCATTGGTCGTTGTCCGCTGCGATAATAAGCGTCGAGTTGGGAAATTTCAATCTAAGGCCGTCGCATACGGGCTTTAGGTTGCCCGCGTTAAAAGCGACAACAACAGGCAGGCCAGTTGCTTGCCTCACAGCGTCGCCCGTAGAGTAGCCTTCGCAAATAACGATTGTGTTCATGCTCTCTGTGCCTGAGAATATAGGGTAGTATCCGCCCTTGGTCTCGGCGTCCTCTAAAAAATACTTGGATCCGTCGGGGTATATACGCTGCACATTGATCACTGTTTTGTCTCGTATAACTCGGATTAAAAGCTCTCCTTTTTTACCGATCTTAACCCCAGCGATATTGACGATTCTTTTTCTCTTGAGGTAGTCATGGTCCGCGGGGGCGGGGGCGGCGGCGTTGTAAAGGTCTCGGGCGGCGGCGGCGGCGGCAAAAGCTTCTCTTTTGCGCTTCTTATCCGCGGCCTTGCGCTTTGCGTCTACTTTTTTACGCCAGTCTTGGCGCTCCTGCTCTGTAAATTCTTGCTTAGATTTGCTATTCCAATTATGGGTGATGCCTTCTTTATGCGAGCGATACCACCCGTATCCAAATCCGTCCGTCACATCCACCTGATAGGTTACGGATGTTTTTCTCCCTTTATCCCCCTTCTCCCGCAGCCTGTTGACTTTGTCATTTGCGACTATCTGCGATATATCAGCAGGGTCTATACCTGCTGATCTCATGGAGTCTATGAACTCCTGTATAGGATTGCCGTCCGACACGCTGTTGCCCCTTAATTAGAGTTTATTCTTTTTTCTATAACATCTGGTAGCCAGTCCGGTATTTCCTCCTTCCCATTAAGCCAACGCCATAATGTTGACCGGTCTACTTTAATGGTGGTTGCAAAATCCTGCTTCCTACCGCCAGAATCGGTGTAGCTTGAAACTATGCTTGATAAATCTTCTCTTGTCATTGCGCCCTCCTCAGGAATCAATACGAAATTCTGATTGTATACCAAACGTTGCTTTGTGCAACTTAATTTCTCGCTAATCTTTTAAAATATCATAAGCATGATCGTATAGGATCTTCTTAAGGCTGTAGAAATTTTGCTTAAGAGACACACTTATATCAAGTTCCCCGCGCAGCTCGTCGAATTTAGAGGACCGCATAATGGCGTCGTACTTCATCACGCCCCTGCCATCGGGCGATACTCTTTGTTTCTCTGAGCGAATATGAACGCCCTCGATGTCAAAATTACGCACATCAAGACCAAAAACATCCTTGTCGCCGGTTTGGCTAATTGTATATTGGGCCTCGCAATCCAACTCAAGACCATTGAAATTATAATTAAACTCTAATACGTCCATTATTTAATACTCCTTTTTTCGGACAAGATATTGTAATAAAATACTTGCAAATAACCCACGGATAGGACCCCGCATGTCAAAAGCATATATTAACTGGTGTAGATACGACCAAGAGATTCGCAAGAGCTTCGTCCCTACAGAGGGGACAATCATTGCTAGTGAGGTCGTAACTTTCTCAACAAGTACGCGGTCAGGCGTAGCCCCGGCAGGCGCTGAATATGCGACCATCTGGGCAGACGCTCCGTTCCATGTCTCGCCGGGAGCAGCCCCAACAGCAACCGCCACAACCGGCGCGTACCCTGGGAGCCTTACGGTGCAAATACCCCGAGTGACCCCTGCTGTAACAAAGATTGCTTTCCTCGACATCACTTAATGTCCTCGGTAGCATAGTTGTACGACCTAACCGTTTGGTTAAGGATACTCTCAATCGGAACATTAGAGCCAGCCGCAGTGTCTACCGCTATAGCGTGGCAGATCCCGAATATATCGGGCGGCCCCAAACCATACGTCTCAAACACAGACAGCACATCGCGGATAACATAATCAGTAAGGTTTGAATCGTTTACCAATCTACTTTCTTGGAAATTTTGTGACATTTTTTGGCTCCTCATCTGCTAGATCGTAAAATCTTGAGTCGACGCATAATGTTAAAAAAAGATCCTTCGCAACGCTGACAAGGATGACCGCATCATAGGCCCCTATACCCATAGCATTAGGCTCACACTGCCAATCGTCGAAAACCTTCTGCACAATAGCAGATTGATTTTCTTTGGGCATCACGTACTGAAGAGCGCCATACCTATTCCGCACAATGCTTTTACCCACATCATCGGCAGTCAGGCGCTTAGTGTCCTGCAAAAACCCTTTCAAGCATTTTGCTGCGTCGTCAACGCTACCGTGACCCAATTCTTTTTTAATTTGGTCGCTTATAACGCCTTTTAGTATGTCCTCTAAGTCCATAATCTTTCTCCTTAAGGTTGCAAAAATTAATTAGTGTTAATAAAAAAACTAAATAGTTAACTTGTTTCGACAAACGGACCAATCCCGCAGCCTGGCGAGCCGCAAAAACACACCGAACCGCCCTCTTTCTGTCGCTTCTTCTTTTTATTTTTATTCTTTTTTCCCTGCTCTTGGTCGCTCTCCTGGACCTCCTTAACGTGCAGATCCTGCATTGCCTCCGTTAATGCGTCGACGCACTCGCCTGTGTCTTCAGGCAAATCAAGGTCGATAGCCTGCGGTGATTCATTATTGCCGTCTTTATCTTTGTTAATTCTTCCGTCGCTCATTACGCAACCCCCTGTAAATGGTTCTGTTGTTCAATGTTGCTGCGTATCTGGCGAGAAACCGCGTATTCTGCGTCCTCCTCAGACAACCCCTTAGGTTTTAGCCCGTTGATCTCTCGATCAATCGCATGAGATACCGCTAAATCTATGATCCCGGCCAACATCGCGCCGCTGATTATATCACGCATGAGTATCCCGTTACGCACAAAAACATTATCCCTATATATGATGTCCGCAATCCCATGAGCATATTCTTTTTTGCTCAGGCCCCGCTTCATAGGCACGCCCTTAAGCGCAGCCTCCAAAATAATAGAGGCGTTATTTTTACATGGCCGCCCGATCTCAATTTTTCTGTCGATCCGCCCGTCCCGTATAACCGCTGGGTCGAGAACGTCAGGCCTATTGCTGGCGAGAATAACAATAGCGGCGCTATCATCAAGCCCATCCATTTCAGTTAAGAACGCCGGAACAATTGTATTGCCGATTCCTACGCTTCTTGTCCCTCGCGCCGCCAAAACAGCGTCCGCCTCGTCGATAAAGACAATCGCAGGGTATCCGTTTTCTTCTTTGTGGCGCTTGGCATCGTCGAAAATATCTCGGATTATTTCCTCTGTCGCCCCGACAAAACGATCTAAAATCTCAGGGCCTTTGATGTACATAAACCCGCTTTTCTTCGCTGTCTTGCCGTATATAGAGCATAGAGCATTGGCCGCCGCCTTCCCGAGCATAGTTTTACCGCAGCCCGGCGGGCCTGATAACAAAATCCCTTTGATTGGCCGCTTTTTATAGCGCTTGAACATTTCTTTATGTTTATGAGGCATCTCGATAGCCTCGATCATGTCCCTTTTGGCCTCCTCAAGGCCGCCGATGTCATCCCATGTAATGTCAGGGAATTTTGAGGGCAAAAATCTAGACGCCTTAAGTGGGGGCCGCCCTATGTGCTCAACGATCTGCATTGACTTAGGGTGCAGTAAAACCTCGTCGCCTCGCTTAAGATCAGGGCAAGCCTCGATACGAATGTCTTGGCTCATTTTTTTAACGAATGCGAATTTTCCGTCCTCAGTCACACGATCAACACGCTGCATAAGAAGAGGTTCTTTTTGTATGCGCTCTAAAATTTCCCTCAGCTTGTCAATTTGCTCTTTTGCGTCCATCATTGCTTGCGCGGCGACCTTCTCAGGGCTTTCTTTTCCGCCGGGGCGCTCGTATCTATACCCCTTAGATTCCCCCCATGACATATCTCCCTTTGAGATCAAACGCGCCGGTATCACAGGCGGCGATACATTATTAACCATATATTTCTGCGCCAAGAGCCTTTTAATCTCGTCCATGACCATAGACTTTAGCTCACTGTTGCTGATCCCAGACCCACCCGACGGGCTACTCATATAGTCGTAAATTCTTCTCTTTATCGTATTATATATCTCTTTAGCGGCGGCTCTGGCGATGTCTTGTTCCATTAAATACCCACGAGCAAACCTGCACCTTTCGTCTATATATTTACCGTCCATTTTCATATATATTGCTCCTTTCTTAACTCCCTTTGAACCCTTAGGCTGCTCCCCGTAAGGGGTTTTGCTTGCATCTGGCATCTTTATCCTCATTTTAATCTCATCGGCATCAATACAGCCGTGCGGTTTGCGTTTGTGACGCTAATGGGCAACGATGGATTCTGCCCAATGGCCGGGCCATCGATGTCCATAGTTAAAAGATAGTCATAATTAAAGCCAATTTTGAACGGCGGCTTAAACTCGGTATCTAAAAGCTTAACGGCGTCCGCATTGTACGGACTTGCCGAAAGCCCGCCGGTCTTGTCGAAGGCGACGGTGAGAATTCTAGACCCCCCTAATTTCTTGAGCGCCATAGCGACCTTTTTTGTTTTCTTAATGTCTGATACTGACAAAAACCCAATGTCTTCGTTTTCGTCCTTTGAAGGCACAACCCGCTTCCAGTCTGGAAATGTACCGTCGAGCTGTTTTGTGATAAGCACCGCGCCGTCTTCAAAAAGGCAGTATATATACCTATCGTTATAGCCGACCGTCACGCTCTTAGCCTTCTTCTCGGCGACCATCATCAAAAAAAGCTTCAATGACCAGTGCGGAAATAATAGCTTAGATTCCCCCAAGTCCGGCGTGATCTCTGCCTTTTTAAGCGAGTGCCCGTCGGTTGCAACGATCCGGCTTTGCTCAAAGTAAACACAATTGAGATAAAGATGCTTAGGGTCAGTGCTTTGTGCCGTCGATACCCACTTGAGATCCTTAAGGTCGCGCTCGCTTAAGGAGAAAACACCCTCCGCCTCTTTCTCAGCAAAACTACACTCAGGGAAGTCAGAGGTGTCGTAGTCTTTGTACTCTAAGGCCATGCCAGCCGATAGCCCTTGAGCATGATAAAGCTTGCCATCGTCCATGCCTGGCAAAGCCTTCTCTGTGATCCACACATCCATGTCAGTGCCGAACATTTTACCGTCCGCAACTTTGACGGTGTTCAGAATAGGGATTGATGATTTTTGTGATGATAGTTTAGCTAGTGCTTTCATTTTTAAGTCTCCTTTGATTTTCACTTTAATAAATATTAATAAATAAACGTAGCAAATAAATTGAGGCTTTTCCCGTCATCCTCAGGACGATTGCGAACGCGTATCGTGTATACGAATTACACTCAAACACTACAGATCATGAATTCACACAACCCACATTCACAAAATCTTTTTATAGTATAACGTTGCACAATGCAACCCTTATTTTAATCTTTCCTCTTCGTCCATAGACGGTATTCCATAAAGCTTAGTCAGAAAAACCACCTGTTCTTCCGTCGTCATCAAAGCAAGCCTTTCCAGTGTGTCAGCCATCATTGTCATTGTCATTGCTCCTGCATAAATCTGCGTCGTTCGCGACATCTAAATAACCGCTGGCCCTTAAAAAACAAAAAAACTTTATAGCCTCGCAAGCGTCATAATAAATATAGCCCTGAAATGTAACTAGCGGCCAGTCTTCCCATTCTGAGTTCAATTCCTGCCTCCTCATGTTACGCCCCTCAATATCGGCCTGACCTTATAGGACTTAAAACACCGCAAGTATTCGGCGTACTTTAAATCGTCCGTAATACAAAACACCTCGCCGCCATAGGAAATTTCCCATTTGTATGCGCGGCTTTTAAATTGAAACTCATATAAATTATCGTTCTCTTTTTCATACGCGCAATCAAAAGAATATTGCAGGTCTACGGTTTTCTTGATCTTAAACGCGTGGCCCCTCTTGTTCGCATAATATCGCCTTGATATCTCGCTCATTATAATTACACTCCCTGTTTTGTGTCGTCCTTTTTCTTATAACAGATACAAAAGCGTATCCAGATAACCCCGCATAAGCGGGCAGGGCTATGGGGTTAGGCTTTGGCATTCTCGCCCCTAACTTTATTTATCCAAGCAATTTGCGTTTTGATGTGCGGCGCGTTGAAGTGGTCAGCCCGATGTTTTGCGTCTTCTTCATTACCATCAAGTATGGCCTCGCCAAATGAGCCCGGACTATAACCGCGCTCAAAAAATCTTTGATAGGCACCGCGCATGTGATGAGGCACAAAAGTTTCCTCGTCGTCCATTGACTCATAATCTATTTTTGGGTTTTGTTGTTGGTTCATA
>Ga0208646_1001344_pt1 | contig 12065 bp, 10 predicted proteins | sample AntAceMetag02UK8_FD_184762 | JGI IMG/M metagenome (GOLD analysis project Ga0208646, IMG submission 184762) | Saline lake microbial communities from Ace Lake, Antarctica - Antarctic Ace Lake Metagenome 02UK8 (SPAdes) (version 2) | ecosystem: Environmental > Aquatic > Non-marine Saline and...
TATGATGTATGTTGACCATCCAGGAGTAGAGGAGCGGGCAGACCAAGTATTAGATGCTCTTAATCTATCTTGTAATCTAAAATATGATGAAAGAACGTATCGAAGATTTTTCCACTACCTCATCCCACCACAATTAGTGCAAAATAATCATGACGTCAGGCAATTAGTTTTATTCTAAAGTACCTATTTCCAAGCCACACCGTTCCAATAGCCAAGATTCTGGGGTAGAATAAAGACAGCGCATACGCTTGGAATAGTTATTTTGGTTTTATCCACGTATTCCGCTCTTGCTTTTAAAATCTTTTCTTTATTTTTTAAGTAATATTCACGTTTGGACATAAGAAATTATAGGACAGTTAGAATCTGGTTGCTATAAAATTTTTTATAATATTTTTTCAGGACCGCTTTGAAATGATCGCTTATGAACCTGCAGATCCAACTCTAAAGGCTAAGATTTAGGTACCATATTTTTTGATTTCAGGGGGTGGAGGGTGTTTAAGAACTTTCGGATTTGAGAAAGGTTATGGGTCCCTTTTAAATAGTATTTAATCTTAATTACAGCTTTACAAACTATTTGGTCTGCTGTAGTATTTTAATTGATAGAAATGCGACGCAGGATGTTCGAAGCTATTATAATAGAGTGCGACGCAAGATGTTCGAGACTATTATTTTCTTTGGTTTAAATACCAACAATAATCTTTTACATCCAGTGTTTCTACTAATTTTAAGTTAGGAGAAAGTATGTTTAAAACAAAAGAGAAAGTAACGACCGATCAAGCATCTAGAATGATAACGGCCATGTTTTCTAGATTATCAGTTAAAGATCGAAATCAAATTTTAAGATTAATTGATGAATTTGTATTGGAGGATCTAAAAATACCAAGAAGAAAAGTACCTTGGCTTAATTCTGATAAAAGAAATATAGATGATTTTCCCCATGTATTAGATCTTATGAGATTGTCTTATGCGAGGTTAGTTAATGATGATCATAAAGAATATATTAAAAATATTCATTAATGGACAAAATATCTGAAACGAAAATAGACGAAATACCAATTTTAAAAAATACACCAAAGATTGAAAAGTTTGTTTCAAAGGGCTTTCAGCACTTTAGAGATAGAATCTTACTTGCTATGCACAATTTGAGTTTTAGCGAAAAATTTATTTTTATTAAAAAAATAGATAAAGCATTATTAGAAATAGTTAACAGACATCAGGGTACCAAAGCAGTACATACCTTGAACTACTATTGCAAATTCCCAAGTAGAAAAAAAGATTTAACAATCAGAGATGAATGCTATCTTACCCTAAGAGTTTTGTTAACAAAATTGACGCTCGACCATTACAACACAGATAGAAAAGCAGAATATGACGCAAAGAGAAGATCAGAAATGATACGGGTGATTAAATGAAAACAATTGATTATTTTTATCAGAATTTCAATGCTGATAAATTTATTGAAAAATTAAAAAAAGAATTTAAACCCTGGAATAAAAATAGCAAAGACATAGCTGGCAATAATCTTTTTGATTTTATTGATGAAATAAAAGAGGAGTGTGTTGATGATTATTCAGAGTCAGAAGAATTATATGACTTAAATTCAAACTTTGATTACTTAATATTAGAATTATTAGAGTCTGGAGAATTTTTTAGAAATTTAAGCGATCATTTTTCTATCAATGAATATTATGTTTTTCTTGAAGAAGATGACCCTCCTATTTTTGTCAGACCCAGAGTCCAAGCTTATGAAATCTATTGCAAGAAACATAATCTAATTATTTTAATTAGTTTTCAAATGGATCCTAGAAACCCAGGCAATGATTCATATGATTTATTAAAAATAAGCGAACAAACTCCTCCCCCCGAAAAATCTTTAAATCTTTTGGAAGACCAAATCAAAGTTAGAAATGAATATATTAGAGAAAAAGTTAATCAGAAGTGGGTTGCTGCCGAGCCTTTTTTGCGAGAGAATGATGTAAGGAAATTTAGATTAGACGAAGTTCAAGGAGGAATTATTAGACTAACAGGTTCTAGAAAAGGAACTGTAACGAGCACAGATGGAGATAAATATGTTGGACAATTTAAAAATAATCAGAGAAATGGAAAAGGAACTTTAACGTTCGTAAATGGTGAAAAATATGTTGGTCAATTTAAGAATAACGAATACTCGGGCAAAGGAACTTACACATGGGCGGATGGAGATAAATATATTGGTGAATGGAAAGACGACAAAAGAAACGGTCTGGGCACTGTCACATACGTAAATGGAGATAAGTATATTGGTGAATGGAAAGACGGAAAATCGCATGGTCTAGGAACGCTCCTATATGCTGGTGGTCACAAATATATTGGAGAATGGAAAGATGATGTGAGAAATGGGAAGGGAACTTTCACACATTCAAATGGAGAAAAGGGAGAAAAACGTTTTTGGCAAATTGAAGAAGGAATATTTAAAAAGGGATATTTAATAGAAGGATCAGACACCACTTCCGAGTCTAATTATATTAGGAAGGAGGTTGGTAAGTGGAGATTTGATGAAGAAAAGGATATCTGTGAAGTAGGGATATCTGGCAAAGGAGAAGAACTCTATTACAGAACAGAAAAAGATTTAAGAAATAACAATTATTTTGGTTACGTAAAAGGAACTTTCGATGATGGAACTCTTTTAGAAGGTGAAGTAGAAAATCCATCATTAATTGAATATTCCGACCGAGAAGGGATTAAAAAAATAATTTACGAAGGTTACTCAAGTTGGAGTAAAAATGTGCATGGTGAGAGAACTCATCTTAAAAAAGGAGAAATCCACTACGACGATGGATTTATTTATAAAGGCGAAATGGATTATGATCTTCCACATGGCCGTGGAACAGGAAAAGCACTGAACGAAAAAAGCATAACTTGCAATTGGTTTAACGGAAATCCTGACAAACATAACGAACACTTAAGTGATAACAATTATACTTTAACCAAAACGAAAATTAATAGTGGTCTAAGATGCCAGAAAAAGCTTTGGTATGATTTTTATCCCCCAGCTAAACAAAAAGATGAATATGCAGTTAGAGCAGGTAATCGATTTGGGGAAGTTATAAAAAATATATATGGAAAAGGACTGGATTTGTCGGAGGTTAAAGACATTTCCGATGCTATTCAAAAAACAAAAGAAGCTCTTAGTTCCAAAGATGTAAATATAATTTACGAAGCTGCATTTATGCATGAGGATATCCTGGTAAGAACAGATGTTTTAAAAAGAACAAAGAATGGCTGGGAACTTTTGGAAGCTAAAGCTTCTAGAGAAAAGAAAAAGCAACACATACCTGATATTGCAATACAATATTTTGTGGTGAATTCTTGTGGAGTTAACTTGGCTAGTGTTAAGATAATTCTCATTAATTCAGAATTTATTTACCTTGGACATGAAGATTATAAAGATTTAGTTAATGAAGTGCAGATCGATAATGAAGAATTGGAATTAGAAGCAAAAAAAATATTTGCTGACATTGACGAATTAAAGAAAATGGGAGAGCTAAGTACACCGATTCCTGTTGTAGCAATGGAGGAGAAGAAGTGTAACAAACCTTATAAATGCGAATATAAAAGCAGATGTATTACTTTACTGCCAAGATCTGATTTGGCTTCGTATAAAATTATACCATATTTAAGCAAAGAGCTAAGAGAGTACTGCGAGGAGAAAAATATTGTAGACTTGCAAGATGTCCCTTTGAAATACTTAAACGTAAAACGAAAAGGTTATGCAATTAATTTTCAAAAAATAATTCAAGATGCTCATAAAGACAATAAGAAATGGGTTAATTCCAATTTAAAAGATAGTTTAGCATTTGATTTTCCAGTTTATTTTTTAGACTTTGAAACAGCTCAGCAAACAAAGCCTATCATTATTGGAACCAAGCCTTTTGAAAAATTACCCTTTCAATGGTCTTTGCACAAATGGGAAGGTTTTGAAAAAGATATCTCATCAATAGAGGGAGATTTTTTTTTAGATTTTTCAAGTCAGGATATAGAACGAAAATTTACTGAAAGTCTTTTGAAAGCTATAGGCGCAAAAGGAACAATATTTGTTCATAACGCAGGTTATGAAAAGGCTATTTTAAAAGGGCTGATGGAGAAAGAATATTTAAAAGATCTGAAGAATGGAATGGATAGTGTAATTAAAAGGATAAAAGATACTTTAGAAATTACTAGAGAAAATTTCTACGATCCAAAAATGAACGGATCTTGGAGCTTAAAAGATATTGTGAAGGCAGTACCTGACTCTGTTGGCTACAATGAGTTAGATGTAATAAATGATGGTAATGGAGCCCAGTTGGCATGGTTTATTTGTACTGAAAAAAACACTAGTAAAGTAGAAATCAAAAGACAATCAACTCTTTTGAAAGAGTATTGTTCAAAAGATACATTGAATCTATATTATCTACTCAAATATTTAATTGATCTTAGCGGTATGAAGAAAACTATAAATTTATCAGATGGAGATAAACAATTAAAACAATAATGGAATTCTAAAATGATATTAAATTAAAAATAATTACTTAGTTATCAGTTTTTCCCATCCTCATTTTTGAAGTCTTTTTTAGAAAATTTTTCATTTTCTAAGTTCATTTTTAATTTATCCTTATAAACATAGTGGCCCCAAATCAAAGTGATAATTGCTAATAACAATAAGAGAATAGTCGGGGTCTCAAAAAAACCTTTTTTTACCCAAGAAACAAAAAAAGCAACATCTAGCAAAACGCTAATCCATAATATTATATTTAATGTTGTACTGTAATCTTTATACATAAAAATAAATAAAGATGGTAAAGTGTTGAATTGTAATTACACTCCGTTTTCTTACAATATATTTTATACTTCAAACATATTTGCAGCAACAACCAAAAGTGATCTAAAAATAGCAGAAAAACAAGAAGGAGACTTCGACCATAAAATTTTTCATGAAAAAAAATTAGAACTTGTTAATGTTCATAAAACTAGCTTATCTAGAAATGCTACTTGGACGTTTGCTTTGAATGAGTATCTTAATAACAAAGAACCCTTTACCAATTTAATCGAGGTAGAATCTGGAATTAACAACATCACCCTTGAGTACATTACACAACTTGCCAAAAAAAACCTTTGATGATCTGTACCTAAAATACTCTTTTTACAATAAGGGCTAAAGACTGATCTATTGCTTGTAGTTAGCCTTACAAGGCCAACTTAGCGTCTCTAGAAAGAATATTTATTTGCTTATACTATTAGTAAATAAAAGGAATAGAAGAAGATTCTAGGAACATAAAAAAATATGAAAAAAATACAGGAGCTTAAAAAACTTAAAAATAAGATCAAAGGTTTGAGCATAGAGCTTGATAAGAATACTACTAAATTATCCGATTTAGATGAATTAGATGGTGTTATTAAAGATTTCAAAGAAGAAACAGATGAGAAATACGAAGTAGATGTTAATCTAGATATAGCAAAAGGTTCTCTAGAGCTTAAAAGAATTAGAAAGCCTTACTTAACATTAGTTGAAAAAAATACCAAAAATAAAATATTATGAATTTAGCTGTAATTGGCAGTGGAGGTCGGGAACATGCATTGTGTTATAAATTTTTACAATCCAAAAAAATTAAAAACCTTTATTGCATTCCAGGAAATGCTGGAACAGAAGTTATATGTAAAAATTTAAATATTGATTACCTAGACTTTGAAATTTTATATAAAAAAATTATTGAACTAAACATAAGCATAGTTTTTGTAGGACCCGAGATACCTTTGGTGGCTGGTATTGTAAACTTCTTATCTGAAAGAAACATTTTTGTTTTTGGCCCAAGCAAAGAAGCTTCTCAACTAGAAGGATCCAAGGCTTTTATGAAAAAGTTATGTGCTGATTTTAATATTCCCACTGCCCAATATGAAGAATTTCAGGACATAGAATCTGCTAAAAATTTTATAAACAACAACAAACACCCATTAGTAATTAAGTCAGATGGATTAGCTGCAGGAAAGGGGGTTACCGTATGTTATACAAAAGAAGATTCATTAATACACGCTAAAGATATTTTGGAGGGAAAATTCAAAACATCCAAAAAACTAATTATTGAAGAATTTTTAGAAGGCGAAGAGGCAAGTTATTTTGTTATTACAGATGGCAAAAATTATTTACCAATTGGAACCGCGCAAGATCACAAGAGAGTGGGAGAAGGAGACACAGGACCTAATACAGGTGGTATGGGAGCCTACTCTCCCTCACTATTAATTAACGACACTATAGAAAAAAAAATTCAAAAGTTAATAATAGAACCTGCGATTAAAGGAATGAGTGAAATCGGTTGTAGTTTTGTTGGAATTTTGTATGCCGGATTGATGATAAAAGATGGAAATGTTAAATTAATTGAATACAATATTCGATTTGGTGATCCAGAATGTCAGGTCTTAATGATGCGATTAGAAAATGATTTATTAGATTTGCTATTATCTGTAAAAAATAAAAATTTAAATAACAATAAAATATTTTGGAAGGAAGAGCCATGTGTGACTGTAGTGGCTTCATCGAAAGGATATCCAAATGAGTATAAAAATCATGTTGAAATAAAAGAGATTGATAAAATCAATAATGATAAGAAAAATCAGCTTTTTCATGCTGGAACAGTTCTTAAAAATGGTATAATTTTATCAAACGGTGGAAGGGTTTTAAATGCAACATGCTTAGGTAAAACATTTAAAGACGCTAGAAATAGAGCTAATAAAATGCTGGAAAAAATTAATTGGTCAGAAAAATACTATAGAGCAGATATTGGCTGGAGGATTATAAGCTGATAAACGAAAATATTTTAAAAGCTATTAAAGAAATTTTGCAAGTAGAGTGTACTTTGTTGCTCAATAGAGGAAAACTAACAAAAGAAAACGTAAACCAAAAAGTAAAAAAAGAAATTGAAGACAAGCTTCCAACTCTAATAAAAAAAACAAATCTAATTAACGAGCTTACTGGTGAGTTTTATAATAGGTTTGTAACAGAAAATGGTGATTTCGCTTCATTGATGGACAATACGGATCATGAAGATTGGTTTCAGAAAGATATTGTTGAAAACAAACCATTTTGGTCAGTTTATAAAAAATATTTACAAAAATCAGGAAATTTCTCCCCACAAAGTTTGGATGATTTGGATAAAACGACAGACAGCATACTTTCTTCAATAGAAAATCCATTGAGAGAAGGGACGTGGGATCGAAGGGGAATGGTAATAGGAAGTGTTCAATCTGGAAAAACAGCAAATATTATAGGTCTTATTAATAAAGCTAGAGATTCTGGTTATAAATTTATTGTTATATTGTCTGGATCCAATAATGACTTGCGCCAGCAAACACAAGAACGAGTGGACGAAGGTTATACGGGTCTAAAAACATTTCATTTAATGGATGATTCAAAAGTAACTAATTCATTAGGAGCTTTGCGAGTAAATAATTTTAACGATAATTTTCAACCCCCAATATCCGGAACAGTTAACGATATTAATGGAGATTTCAATAAAGATAGTATTAAAAAAATACCAACACTAAACATTCAAAAAGATGACGAAACTTCTTTTGTTTTTGTTGTAAAAAAAAATAAAACACCTTTAGAAAGACTTATTCAATGGATTACTACACATCCACAATGCAAAAATGGCGCTTCAGGTTTTGAAAAAAAATTAAATACAAATACAACACAGACTCCTTTTATGGAAAGGTTTCCAATATTGGTTGTAGATGATGAGTGCGATCATTCTACTGTTGATACTGGAGACATCCCTAGGGATGAAAAGGGTAATTTTATAGAAGAATATGATCCAAAAACTATCAATGGATTAATCAGAAAGTTATTAATGTGCTTTTCAAGAAGGTGCTATGTTGGATATACGGCAACTCCATTTGCAAACATATTTCAGCACGATGAAAGATATGCAGAAAATTATGGAGAAGATTTATTTCCAAAAAGCTTTATGTTTGACATACAGTCACCAAGTAACCATCTTGGTTTGTCGGCCTTATTTGGCAAAAGTGAAAATGATGAAGATGTAGAAACAGTTAGTCAGAGCAATTTTTTAGTTGAGGTTAATGATTTTTGCGAAGAACCAAATAATATAAACTGTTCAAAAGGGTGGATTCCACCAAAACACGGATCAGGTCATAATCCAGTGTATGACTCTAGCAAGCATCCAGTCGATCATAACTTGGATGAAAAAACTTTATCTTTTTACTTAAAAATAGAAGAAATATTTTTTAAAAAAAAGAATAAAAATCTAGATTTATCTCCCAGCATGATTCATTCGGTAATGTCTTTTATAATAAGTTCCGCTGTTAGAAACGTTAGATCATATCAACAAATTTTTCAGCACAAGTCCATGCTTATCCATGTTTCAAAGTTTATTGATGTTCAAAAAAAAATTGAAGTAGAATTAATAGATTTAATAGAGATCATTAAAGAAATTGTAGAAGAGGATGATTCAAAAGAATTTTTTTATGAAAGCTTGAAATTCATTTATGAAAACTATTTTTATCAATATACAAAAGAAGTTGTGAACAAAGAAACAAATACAATTACATTTGAAGAATTAAAACATCATGAAAAAGGTTTTCAATTTTTAATCGGAGAGATTTCAAGAAATATTTATAGAATGAGCGGACGCGGCGGACAAAAACCGGAGTATGAAAAATATAAAAAACAATACGGACATGGCCTAACCACTATTGTGATTGGAGGTGACAAATTGTCAAGAGGAGTTACTTTTGAAGGCCTGTCTACAACTTATTTTTTAAGATGTTCAAAAATGTACGATACATTAATGCAAATGGGTCGATGGTTTGGCTATAGAGACGGTTATGAAGATTTATGTAGACTTTATACTAGCAATGATCTTTTGGAAAGTTTCGTTCAAATAAATATTGCAAGCGAGCAGCTTAGAGCAAGAATTAGAGTAATGCAAAAATTAAACAAAACTCCTAAAGAATTTGGGCTTTATGTGCACACCTCTCCTGGGATGTTAATAACTTCAAAGCTAAAAATGAAAGATAGCTATGAAGGAAATGTAAATTTTTCATTGCACGGTACGCAAATGGTAACATCAAAATGGGAAAAAGAAGAGGTTTTAAAAAATTTTGATTTAACTGATAATTTTATAAAATCATTAGGAGTTGAAAATGAAAATGGAATCAAGAAAGACTTAGGAACTAAATACAATCCAAAAAATAAAAAAAGAGAGAATGTGCAAATCAATATTAATCCAGGATATCTTTGGAAAAATACAAAAAGTGAAAAAATTATTAATTTTCTTGAATCGTTTAATGAGCATCAGGATAGCAATTTTAGGTGTGAGCTAATGTCCAATTTTATTCAAAAAGCAAATAAAAGAAACCAGCTAATTCAATGGGATGTAGCTTTAATTGCAAATGGAGCATCGGGTCGAGAAATAGAGATCGGCGATAAAAAAATTAATTTAGCCTATAGAATGCCAAGAAAAACTACTGATGTAACAAAAATTTGTCACCAAGTTATTTGGGATCCAACTCATGAATATATGGATATTTCAAAAGAAGATTTTCAAGATGTTTGTGGCCAAATCAAACAAACAGCAAGCCTCATTGATCAAATGAGTTTTTCATATGAGCTAAGAAGAAAGAGGTCGGAACAAAAAGGTTTGTTACTAATTTATCCAATACTGCCTATAGATGATAAATTACTACACGATATTTATCCCAACGAAAAAAATGCTTGGAAAATTTTTAAAAAAAATTTTAAACCGAATAATGTGAATGAAAAAATTAAATCCCGAAAAGCAATTTTTTCCTTATGTATTAGCTTTCCAAAAACTGATGATGATATAATAACTCCTTTTAGAGCTAACAATGTATACTTTAGGCAAGAGACTGGTCTAGATCTTTAAATTTATAATTTTTCATAAATATTTTCTTTGTGCCAATTCATATATTCTGTAGTTTTTACATCTAATAAAATAGATCTGTCCACTTTTTTATTTTCTATTAACAAAATATCTAAAATATTTTTTTTAATCCGATCAGATTTTATTAGCTTGCCTTCTTTTGTGAAAGTAATTATTCCATTGTCAAATAGCTGATGACAGTTTGGTGTTAAAAAAATACCATTTTTTGAATCTAGTTTTTCATCATCATTTGATCTAGACCAAGGTTTAATATGGGCTGCTTCTAAATAGACCGGATTACTTATGCCAGTAATCAAGCAGCAGTTAGTTCGTTGAAATAGTTGTTTTCGGAAATACCCCTGTCCGTTTCTTGCTTCAATTAATCTTTTACTAGCAAGGTTATTAACGCCGTGTTTTTTCTTAATTTCTTCTTCTATATAATTTATAAAATTTATATTATTTGGATTTAAAAGTTCATAATGATCTTTGTAATTAAAATATAATTTAAATTCATATCTATATCTATCACCATCAGGTTTTTTTAAGATATGAATTTTCGATATTACTGGTAACAAAATATTTCTTACAAATGTCCACGCAGGCTCTTTTTCATTTAGTTCTTTTGGCTTAATATAGAACCTCCCACCATCCACACGTTCTTCCAAGTTTTTAAAAACCCAATAAGTGTTTAGATCTTTAATTTTTTGACAATTAGAGTGATAATCTAAAAAAATATTTTTTCTATATCCTCGAGTATTAGTATTACTTCTGGAATCTAGATAAATTTGTTTTTGATGTTTATACTCGTGTTGAGTGTCTTGCATGTACTGTTCAAGATTGTTTTTTGAAAAAAAATATTCATTGCTTTCTCTAAAATCAGAAAAAAATTCTTTTATCTGGTCTATCTCTTTTTCTTGCGCAATATATAACCAGCGCTCACCGGAGCCTCTAGTTCCCTTAAGCTTCTGTGGAATTGCTACAAATGAATCTGAAATATTACAGATTATTTCATTCATCTATTTTTTTTGTAAATTTCGTAATTTCCATCGCCTTGTATAAAGCAATGATTTTATTAACTACAATGCTGTTCCCTGCCTGTCTGTACATCTGCGTATTGGAAACTACTTGCTTAAAATGATCAGGAAATCCCATCAGTCGCAGACACTCTTTTGGTGTTAGTTTTCTGATCTTTTCTTTGTTTACAGATATGTAGTTGTCTACTCCTGATCTATGCATCTTGTGCATGGTAGAAACTAAAGGTCTTGCAATTTTTAAATCAATTTCAGGTTTGGAATAAAAATTTTTAGTACCTGAGCTTAATACATATTGTTTTACTTTTTCAGATAAAATATATTTTTTTAACTCTTCATTTTTAATTTTTACAAAATCACCGTGCCAATTAAATTGTTGATTTCGTTTTTGACATAATGCAATTTTTCCATCAATTTGTGTGTATCTCTTTTTTATATTTTTTTCTTTTGTAACAAAAGCAATTCCCTTTGGGGGTAAATTAAAAGTTTCATCATAACTATCTTCCAATAAATCTTGCATTGTTTTTTTAAGCTTAATTTCTTTAGGAAATTGAAATTCATTGTGATTTTTAAATCCAATTAGAAATAACCTTTCTCTGTTTTGAGGTATGCCATAATTTTTTGCATTTAATAAATCGTAGTGAATACTGTAACCAGTTTTTTTAAAAAGGGCAGTAAGAGTTTTCCATACCAATCCACTATCCACATTCATAATTGCTTTAACATTTTCAAAAATAAATATTTCTGGTTTTATTTGATTAACTTTTTTTATGAAATGAAGTGTTAAATTTCCCCTGTCATCATTTAAACCTTTCCTTTTTCCAATCATTGAAAAGGACTGGCATGGGGCCCCACCTACCAATAAATCAATTTTACCTTTAAACTTTGGACCATTAATTTTTTCCACATCATCAAACCATTGATTTTCATTAATATTATAATTTGCGAAATAACTTTGTTTAACAAAAGGGTCGTTATCTGAGGCAAAAACAGTTTTGTACTTTATATTCAATATTTTTAATGCCTGTTCAAAAGCACCAATTCCAGAAAAAAGACTTCCCACTCTTAGTGGGCTATTTTGCTTGGGTAATTTTTTATTTACCCACAAAATTTTTTCTTT
>Ga0208646_1001357_pt1 | contig 12018 bp, 16 predicted proteins | sample AntAceMetag02UK8_FD_184762 | JGI IMG/M metagenome (GOLD analysis project Ga0208646, IMG submission 184762) | Saline lake microbial communities from Ace Lake, Antarctica - Antarctic Ace Lake Metagenome 02UK8 (SPAdes) (version 2) | ecosystem: Environmental > Aquatic > Non-marine Saline and...
TAATGCTCCAACGGTTGTTAAATTATTTTCTATAATAATCATCCTATCTTTGGTTGGCTTTCCTACCTCGCCTTTAGATTTTGTAAAAATTCTAGAACCTGATCCTTTACCAATATAGTATGGTGATCCATTATTTCTTAAATAGGCATAGACATAGTAAATGGTCATACATTTACTTATCACCAGTTAGGTAAAGTTATTTTTTAGGCATGGGGTTTTCTTTTGTAAGTCCAGGCTGTGCAAACCATAATCGGAACCATTCCTGTGTTCCTGGCTTGATGTCGTGCTTTCTCTGGTATTCTGCCTTGGCTGTGGCCACCTGGGATATGTTTTCTCCCATGGACTGATCCTGTGGCAGTTTATCCACACCTGCCAACTGTTTTATTCTTTCCAACTCGTCCATTACACCAGTCCGCTCCACCCCTCGTCTGGTTCTTCCATCCTGGGTGTGCAGTTAAGTTCTTTTTTCTTCTTTTTATTTTTATTTTTTTTTCTTAAAGGCTCCAATTGCTTTTGTAGTTCTAGGATTTCTTTCTCCCACAGCAATTTCTTTTTCATTTAGAAGCTCCAGTCTGTTTCCTGTTGTTTGGTGGGTTTGTGTGCTTTCACCTTCTCCACCTTGCCACCCTTGGCCAGGAACCTCTTCATCTTCTCGTCCAGATCCCTCTGTAACTCCGCAGGTGTCTTGGGTATGTCACCTGTTGAGTATGCTCTATTGATCCCTTCGAATTTGCCCATAGTCTTCCAGTCCTTTCTGTACTTTGTTTAATTGATCTCTGTTTGCTTGGTATAGTATTCCATATCCGCCAGCGGCCTGCCACTTCTGTATGTTGATGGGTCTGTCGTCTATTAGAATGTTGGGTGTGCCTGACGCTTTGTCCTTGGCATAAGTTTCTTTCCTACCTGTCACTATGATCTCCGCAGGTGCTTCAATGTTGTTCTTGATCCAGACTTTCTTGTACTTGCCTGAGTTCTCATGGTCACCCCTCAGTGGTGATGTATTGATTGAGAACGTGCCTCCTGTGAATTTTTTAACTAGGTCTATTAAACCATCTGCTGTGGGAAACTTGGGCAGTGTCGCGAAGAAGTCTGTGCCCGTGATCCTGTCAATCACTTCTTTCTTTAGGTCTTTCGTCTTGTCTGCGGTCAGTTCCTTCCAGTGTGACACCCCGTAGAGTTTTTCCACACCACCAAAGAAGTCTGCCAGGACCCCGTCCATGTCTAGATATACGATTGGTTTGTCATCTGCCATGTTCTCATTATACAACTTATTGTTGTTTTCGTCAACTTGATTGCCAAACTGATCGTGTATCTTGTCATAGAGCACTTTACCTTTGTCACCACCCATTATGATCTTGCTGAATTCATGCCAATTGCCTTTGATGGCGAGTTCCCTGGCCTTGGATGCCGACACACCTGCTATGTCGTCCGCGTCTGGATCTCTCTGCCCCGCACTGACAACCAGTATCTCATCGAACTTGTAAAGGTCATTGCCGGCCTTGTCTGGTCGGCCGTTGTACTGATTCAACAGCTTTTGAAATTCTACTATCCTGTCGTCTCCGGCGACCATTATGATCCTCGTCCTGCCCTGTGCTTGGATGACCTGTAATGCTTTTATGATTGTGTTGGCAGTGGCGTCGCCCACTTCCAGGGTAGAATCATTGATGTGTGTTGTGATGTATTGTTGTTTCTCTTTAAAACTCAATGGATCTGTTTTGTTGTTCTGTTTGTGTGATAGGAATACGTAACCCTTGCCGTTGACCTGTTTGGCCATCGACTGCACTTTCTGGATCAACTTCTCGTGTCCTATCGTGGGTGGATTGAATCGGCCAAAGGCAAAGACTGCTGTTGAACGATCGTCCTCCCTAAGAAACAGTTCCCGGAGATGCATCGTATTCGCCCTGTTTGATATTTTCTAGTTCTCTGTCTGAAATCACCTGTGCCACCTGCTGTCTGGTCTCTTTCGGAAACATGTCCTTGACGTCATCCTGTGTGGAACCGAATTCTTTGACGTATTCTTTCGCGGCGTCGTCCACCAGGTACATCCAAAGTGTCTGTGCCTTCTCGTGGTCATACACGTTCTTGGCCAGTTTCCTCTTGATGTTTGATATTATAGGCATGAAACGTCTACGATACAGATCCTCATTGTTCATGATGTAGGTGTCCAGCTCGTTTACGGCGTCTGAGTCTATGTTCTCTGAAATAAATTGTGATGCTCTCATACAAGCATATTTATTAGTAAAGGTTCTCTAAAAGCCACATGTAGAACGGTGATTTGAACTTGAATCGCCATGTTCCATCATGACCCATACTAGTGACGTTCTTGAATGATTCCTTGAGCTCACTTCCTGCTTGTCTCTGTTGTGAGGCCCATGGTTCTGGATAATCTGGTGTGTAAACACCCTCATACACCAACGCACCTATGTCTATCTCATCTATCTCTATGCCCTTGATGTGTAGCAGTTGATCCTTCAGTAGGTCACCCTTGTCGTTGACCACTGTTTGATTTCCAATTTTGCCTGATCTCTCGATGATCAGTTCACTTTCCTCACCTTCTGTGAATTCGTGTTCGAACTCTACGACGTTGGGCTTGTCTTCCGTGCCCGTGATGTCACCCTTGAAATGGCTCTTGTCTCCGATCAGGATCTCCGCATGCGGTGGTCGGTCCCACATGGTTGCGTATAGCTCTAACTTAAATTTTAGTTTCTCGGTTGCCATTCAAATTCCAATCCTGCCGTGTGTCCTGTGTACGGTATATTTACGTCATCCCTGAACATCTCTATGAATAACTGGGTACCCGGCACTTGTACCTTCATGTACTTGTCCGTGCGTTCCAGCACATCCGCTTCTTTGGTCCTGTCGTTGTTGGTGCATGTTATGGTAATTGTTTCCATTATTTCTTTCCCTTGTTGATTGGTACGAATTTGTCCGCTTCAAGATCGTACACCAGTCCGTGTGCCGTTGTGTTGTCCGCAGTCTTGCCAAACAGATCAGCCTTCATGACCTCCTTGCCATCGGCATCTTTCTCGAAACACTTGGGGTTCTTCATCCATAAAAACTTACAACTGCCTGCGAACTTCTTGACGTAGTTCACTGCAAGGTTAACACCGTCCTTACCATCCTCACCGGCAACATCCTGTCTGTACTCGGCCGTGAAGTTGATGCCTGCGTCCATGGTGTTCGTTGGTGTGTGGTTGTAGAAAAATCCTATGTTCTTCTCCTTCGTGCCCTGTGCTAGATTACTTTTTATGTCTGTGTAGTTTATCGTCCCGTCTATATTGACGCTTTCGGCTACTTCCAAATCCATCGTTCCCGATGTTATGTGACTTGGAAGTGAGAACGACCAACCGAAAGTTGTGTGCTTATCTTTGTGTATTTCATAAGCCAACCTGTAAGATTCCGTTTCTATGTCTGAGAATGATTTGATCAGACTGTTGTCCACTGTGTTGATGTCTGTGAACCCTTTAGAATAATCCAGGCTCAACACGTTGTTGCCCAACTGATACGCAACACCTATGTTCGCTGATGTCGTGTCGTTGTTGTCACCGACCGCCAACACACCATCTGAACTGTTACCCAACCAAGTGTCCTGTTCACTCATATGTCCTAGTGATGTTTTCAATTTAAATTTATTATTAATGTAGAAGTTCTTGCCCACGTTCATTGAGTAGTCACCACTGCCGTTGTCACCTGTGTACAATCCAAAGTTGTAGTTCTTGATCAGATCCCACTGTCCGCCTTGTGTGAATGATCCATACATCTGTTGTGTGGGCAAGTAAGTGTTGTTGCTTGCCATCAGCATGTCAACATCCGAGTACTTCCTGTTGTCCTTGACAGTGAAACTGTTTCCTAAGCTCATGTAGTAATCCCTGTCATAATCATCTATAACCATTATCTTTATATTAGATATTGCTGATGCTACTGATGTAGACCCCGATCCACCTGACCCGCTCACAGAAGATGTACTACCATCTACCCTGCCGGTTGTGGGGATACCGACTGCACCTTGCGGTTGTGTCGCTTCGTCAAAATCAACTATGCCCTGACCGTGTATGTTCACATTGTAGTTTGTAATGTTCTTGTCTGCTGTATTTGTCACGAGTTTAACAAGGTTCTCACCTTTCATGTGTGGCCACATCTGGTGTAGTATAGCTATCTGTCCTGTCACGATAGGTGCCGCCATCGATGTACCGTACATATTATCATAAGATCCTTCGTTGTCTGTGCTGTAAGTCCAACCTGGCGCCAACACATAGAAGTCTGATGTTTTATACGTGTCAGTACAAGCATTATTCACTATCACTCTACACAAGTGCCCTGCCTTGTTAGAGGCACTGTCTATAGCATCACCACCAGAGTTAATCATTCCTACAATCAGCATCTTGCCACCTAGTACCAGACTGCCATCGGAATTGGTCTCTGTGGCAAACCAACCAGGCATAGCACTTATGTCTAGTCCCTGGTTACCTGCAGAATTCACAATTACCATTCCTTTATCGGTAACGGTCTTCCATTGATCTGAAGTAAACCTGTTGTAATACACACCGTTCTCATAATCATAACTGGTGCTGTTTGTTTTAAAGGTGTTGTCATCTAAACTCTCAATGCTATTTCTAAAAAAATGGTCGTAGTTGGAATTGGCACTAAGGTTACCTACTATGGCACCTTGGTCTGCCGCCCAACTGAATCCAGATGCCGCATGGTTTAAATCTACGAATCTACCATCTCCAATTTTGATCACGACTGCTTTGGCATCAAATGCCACACCATGTGTACCTTGCCCGTCTTTCTTGGCGACCATTGTGCCTAACACATGTGATCCGTGTCCGTGATTGTCTTGCATGCCTGTGCTTGTGTAGTCTTTGGTTGCTATAACCTGTCCTGAGAACTCTGTGTGATCAGTGTCATACCCTGTGTCAGCCACTGCTACTATGGAGTTCTTACCTGTCCATCCCTTGCTGTAGGCGGAACTTACATTGATCTTATCGTAGGCCCTATAACCATTGTTGCCTTCGTTGTATTCGTCTGTCTCGTATGTGGTCTTGTCTGTGTTGTATCCAACGGTCCTAGTTCCTAGGTTAGTATCAAGATCTGTGTATGCTGTTGATATTGTTGTGACCGAAACCACTTCACCACTGTCTGTTGAAGATGTCGTTGTGTTGTTCACTTCGGAAGAAACGATAACAGTAGTACTGTTCTCTGATTGCCTCAAGAATGTTTTAACTATCGCTTGTGACTCGGTTGGTGTGCCATTCATTATGACATCTGTTCCATCTGCGTAAAAGTTCTGTGTTCTTGGTGTGACAACAGTTGTCGTGGTCACATCCTTGAAGACCTTCGTCGTGGTGGTCCTAACTTTGGTTGTGTAAGTTGTTATTGGAGTGACAACAGTAGTCACCGTGTGTTTGGTGTTGGTCCTAGTGAGTGTTCCGTTGTTGTTGTCCACATCTGTGTCTGTGTAAGTGTATGAATGACTCGTGTTTGCACTGCCTTCCTCTGTGTAGGTGCTGGTCTCGTTGCCGTCGACATGTGTCTCCTCTGTGTATTCGCTACCTTGGGTAGCTGTTTCCGACTCTGTGGGATCTAGTGTATCTGTTCTGATGATCGGATTAGTCACCAAAGTCCTCGTGACAGTTTCTATGGGAGTTCCTGCCTCGACCTCTGATTTCGTCTCTTGGGTGTCTGTAGAGGATGGAGTGCCGTGTGCCACCGTGTCCGTGGGAAGAACAATTTTGACCATGTCTCTGCTCTTGGCACCGTTTGAATATGTTGTAATAGTTGTTGTGAATTTAGTGGTAGTTCTCACTTTGGTGTGAGAAACGGCCTCAGTTTTCGTTCTTGCGTAATTTTTAATAGTGGGTGTGGTAGACGTCTCAGTCACTACATTATAGACTGCACCACTCTCGGTTGTTTCTGTGCCAGAAACTGTGCTGATCGATGTCTCTCCTGTTTCTGTACCGGTCAGTGTCCAATTGGTGTGGGATATCACTTCACTTGCAACAGGTGTGCCATAGGCGTAACTGAACGTATCACTGGATGCCGTGCTGACCACAGTGGCCTTGCCCGTCTGTTCTAATTCGTTGTATAGATCCTCTTTGCTTTTTTCATTATCCTCTTCTGCAGTTGTCTTGAGTGCCAGGTAGTCTTCGTTCTCGTCATCGAGTGTACCGCTGTCAGCAGTGTTCACCCAGAATGTTTCTTTACCGTCGTAATATTTCTTCTTGAATCCCAACATCATGTTGAATCCTTTATCGAGACTCATCTCCTGTCCGTCTACAGTGATTGTATATCCAGAAAGATCATTGCTATTAAATTTTGATTGATTAGTTTCAATCCATTTGAACATTTCAAGGGCTTCTTTCATGTCCACTACTTCGTCTGCTGATAGGGTATGGACCATGCTTACGAAAGAACCCACTAATTGATTGCTGATGCTAGAATTGAACGATATGTTTATGTTTGCTGGTGGATCAAACGATATAGGTAAACTACTACCGCCACCACCGCCACCGCCGCATGCGGCCAATGTGGTTGATAATATTGTTGCTAATGCTGTGTTCTTCAGACTAGTTCTGCTCATGATAGTAAACTCCCTATAATGAATCCACCAAGTAAGAATGAAGCAAGGTATCTGGTTATCAGTGAGGATCTCGTGAAAACTTTGTATCCGTTCTCCCGAAGGCAAATCACGTGGGCGTCAATTGATTCCGCTGTGATGTTAACATCTACGGTCTGTATCTGTTCTATTTGTTCATCGTTCATGTTATTAGTATAACATTGAACTAGGATCTGTCAAGCGGAGTTGGTCTTGCTAGAACCTACTGTTTATGCGACTTTTTATGAATTTAATAGGATGGAGTTGACAGTTCCAGCGGTCAATAGCTGTGTCTTGCTTCTTACCCACACGTAGTTGCCCGTGAAGTTGTAGCTTGAAGTCACTGTGCTGGTGTCTGCGGTGAATGTGGTGTTGGCGATGTCGAACCAATCATCTTCCGTGGGTGTTGTTGCCAGTGTGCCCTGCATCTTGATCGTTGCGTTGGCATTGAAGTCATTGGCCACTTGGTAGGCCACCGTGTGTACCCCATCTGGCTGTGAGTAGTACCCGTCACCCTTGGACTTGGTCGAAACGAATCCAACATGATCTAGTGTTATTGTTGAGGATCCGTCTGCGTTCTCTGAAGTTACCACTTCTGCGACTGTGAATTCTGTGGTCGACACCACTGTGCTGACAGTGAATGTTGAGTTGTTGCTGGCTGATCCTGACACAGTTACCAGATCACCAACTGCAAGTTTTCCAGCACCGGTTAAGACTGTGCTGGTCGCCGTCATGGTGTACACCCCAGATGTTGCAGAGAGACTGATGTCAGTCCCAGTGATGCTGGTGATGTGTGCCTTGCTTGCGATTAGTGTTGTGCTTGTCTGTGCCATCGTTGTTATTTATTCGGTATTCTTCCTTTTGAATCTAGCCGTTTTTGGTCCTAGCCCGTACACAGCGGCCAGTTCGTTTGGCTCCTGTCCGTCCACTGTCAGTATGTTCACGTACTTGATCTTGTAGGCCTTGCCATCTGCTTCACCCAGTTCCTCACAAATGCAGTTGTCTTCGTTCACTTGTTTGACCCTCAACAGGCTCCTCTTGATCACGGGCTCACCGAACCAGTTCTTCTGTATCATGCTCTCGACGATGCTCTGGTCATTGAATATGTTCTTATCTCGTAGTTTCTTTATTGCTTCCATTTTCCACCTTTCTAAATTTGATTACTTTGTCTATTGCCTTCTGCGCCATCATGTATATGGGCGTCAGGAACTTCTCCTCTGTGACGTAGAAGTACCCACCTATGAAGTAGGGTGCGTTGCCAGTGAAGAACCTCTTCACGTCCTTGTTGGTCACCAAGCAGTGTTCCTTGTTTGACGCCAGGAAGTTCGCCAGTGTTTCTATCTCTGATCCCTGCATCAGTTCCTGTGCGTCCTTCTTGAGGTACACCTGGTACTGGTACTTGCCGTGCGGCAGTCTGCTACAGCCCACCGTGTTCTTGCCCAGTTTCTTGAACTTGGAATCCACGTGTTCGGATCCTGTCCAGTGATCCCAGAAACGTCTGATCAGTCGGTGTGCCGTGTCCTGGTCCGAGTAGAACGTGACCCGTCTGTCCTGGAACCTGAATTTCATGTTCTTCCTGTTCTGCATGATGAAGTCTGCCAGGTCATTGATGTCACTCAAGCCCTCGTACTTCTTCTTGAGATTCACGAGGTATTGATCCGTCGTTGGATAGAACATCAGGCTACCAGGCATGCTGAACATGGTCTTGTGACGATGCTTGCCGTAGTACAACTTGTTATGATGTTTTCTCATCGGATACCTTGGGTTTGAATTGATTTATTATTTGCGGCTCTTTTGCCGCTTTAAATGTAACAGTTAATTTAGGAATAACGTCATTTGATAATCCTACTTCTACCATTCCACCTGATGACAGTTCTCCAAACAGTATCATTTTAGATAGAGGAGTCTTGATCTCGTCATCGATAACTCTTTGTAAAGGTCTGGCACCTAGTTTAGTATCAAAGCCTTTGGTCATTAAAAACTCAATAGCACTGTCAGTGGCATTGACTTCTACGTCTTTCTCCATGGTCATTGTGTTTAGCTCTGCTAGGAATTTTTTAACAACAAGGGTCATGGTTTCTTTGCCCAGTTTGTCAAACTTGATAACTGCGTCCAGTCTGTTCCTGAACTCTGGTGGGAAGAACTTCTTGAGTGCTTTATCATCTTCACCAGCTCTTTCACTTGGACCAAATCCTATGTTACTTCTTTCCATCTCTTCTGCACCTAAGTTTGAAGTCAGTATGAGTGTGATGTTTCTACAGTCTGCTTTCTTACCATTTGATCCTGTCACCGTACCGTAGTCCATTACTTGCAGTAGCATATTGGATACGTCTCTGTGTGCTTTCTCTATCTCATCAAACAACACGACCGCGTGTGGATTCTTCTCAATCTCGTTGATGAACATACCGCCACCCATGTTAGAATCCTCGTAGCCCACGTATCCCGGGGGTGATCCTATCAGTTTTGATATTGAATGTTTCTCTTGGTACTCTGACATGTCAAATCTGATCAATTCAACACCCAGCGTCTTCGCCAGTGTTCTTGCGGTCTCGGTCTTACCACAACCTGTTGGTCCTAGGAATAGGAATGACCCAATGGGTTTAGACAGACTCTTCAGTCCTGCTCTTGCAACCAGTATCTTGTCTGTGATTGTGTTGATTGCCTTGTCCTGTCCAAACACCTGCAGTTTCATCTTCTCTTCCAGTGTTTTCAGACTGCTGGTCTGTTTCTGACTCAACTGTTCAATGCTGATTCCGGTCATAACTGATATCTCATGTATAATTTCTTCATGATCTATTGTACCGTTTTTTATACCATTTACTCTCAGTCTTGCACAGGCAACATCTATTACATCAATTGCTTTGTCTGGCAATTTTTTATCTGCTATGAACTTCATTGAGTAATCAACTGCGTCTTCACAAGCTTCATCTGTTATAGTACAACCATGATGACTTTCATAGTACTGTTTAATACCTTTTAGGATCTTGATTGATGTTTCTTTTGAAGGTTCTCCAACTTGTAGTCGTTGGAATCTTCTCATCAGTGCTCTGTCCTTCTCAAAATACTTCCTGTATTCTTCCCAAGTGGTTGAAGCAAGGACTTTGATAGATCCTTTTAACAATGCAGGTTTGAGTATGTTTGCCATGTCCATGCTGTTGCCACTTCCTGTGGCACCGGCGCCCACCATCATGTGTGCTTCATCAATAAACAGTATTGATTTACCTTTTTGGTCAAGTGCGTTTATAATCATTTTCAATCGCTCCTCAAAGTCTCCTCTGAATTTAGATCCGGCCAATAGTGCATTGATGTCCAGGCTCCATACAATATGATCCTTTAAGTAATCAGGAATATCTTCTTTGTTCTTTGCGATCCTTCTAGCGAGTCCTTCTACTACTGCTGTTTTACCAACACCTGGATCACCTACTATCAACACGTTGTTCTTGTTTCTTCTAGCTAATATCTGTTTTAAATTTTCTAGTTCTTCTTCCCTGCCTATTACTGGGTCGATCTTCTTGTCAAAGTATTTTTGATTCAAATTCTCACAGTAGCTTTTTAAAATCCTGTCCGCTTGGTTGGGTCTCAGCCGTTGTTCTCCGCCCTGTTCCTGTGCACCGCCCATGGAGGCCATGCCCTCGTCTAGTATGGTCTCGGTGGATACGAGATCTATCAGATCCTGTTTGTCCACTTTGTGTTTCTTAAGGAAGAATGCCGAATAGCTTTTCTTCTCAGCAAATATTGAGATCAGTATGTCAATAGACGTAACGTCCTGTCTGCCCTGGAACAGTGCCTGTGTGAATGCCCTGTTCATCAGTCTCTCCAGTGATGCTGTTTTTCTTGGAACTATTGGGTTTGTACCTTTGGACACTATGTCGTTGCACTTGGTGTCTAGGTAGTCCTCTACATCCTTGATCAGTGCGCCTACGTTTACTTTGAAGTCATGCAACACCGGGCCTATGTGTTGGTCCTTGATCAGGGATAGCAACACGTGTTCTATGGTCACGTACTCGTGTCTCCTCTTCTCCGCCTCCTTAACTGCGTCTTCGAATATTTTTTCCAGTCCTTCGTTTGCTTCTAACATCTCCACTCCAATCTGTTGTTCCTTGTTGTATTTTTAAAAATGTCGCTACGTCCTTCTTGTCCCATTCCAGGTCCTGCTGTATGGCCGCTATCAGGCTCTCCACGTCCTGTTGCATCCGTGTTCGCTTGTTGTAGGTTCCGTTTAATATCTTCCATACTTTGGTCCTCTTCCCTTTCTTTAATTTCTTTGTGACTTTTTCTTTGCCATGTCCCATTTCAGTTTCGATACCCTCTTGTTGAACGTGATGCCGTCAAGGTGATCCAACTCGTGTTGGAAACACTTTGACTCCATGCCATCGATCGCATGTGTGTGTGTTTGTCCGTTTGACAGTTCATATTGCACTTCCACTATTTTTGGTCTCTCTACTTTTACCCAAACACCCATAAAGCTCAAACAACCTTCTACGTCTATGACTTTCTCTGTGCTGGACTTTAATATCCTTGGATTGTATATTATAGCAGGATTCCTAATTGTGTCAAACGAGTCATGCCCTATTGCGAAGAATCTTTTGGTAATGCCTATCTGGTTGGCGGCCAGTCCCAAGCCCCTCTCGTCCTGCATGATCTGAATCATCTCGTGTTCAAACTTCTCCAAATCTGCATGATGTTCTATGGCATCTGTCTTCCAGTCCCACGGTGTGCTGACCTGTTCCAGTGTGTAGTGTGGATGTGAAAATAATTCTATCATCTGATCACCTCTATCTCTGACTCTGTTTCTATCACAACTCTTGCACCGCAACTCAGTATGGGTTTGTCGTTGCCTCCGTATCGCATACGGCTGGGTCCTTTGATCTCCACTTCATGGCAGTAGGTGTTCCGGCCACCCTGCTTGATTGTTATCACTGGATCGTTGGCATCGTTCTTTTTGTTGGCTCTGATCACGTGCTGATTGACGTGAATGTATGTTTTCTTTTTCTTCATTATAGGTCCTTTATCTTCTTTAGATCAGAGGCCGACAGTTGTGGGATCAACACGTGTATTTTAACATACAAGTTTCCTCTAATATTTAATGTTTTGTGTACAGGCATTCCCTTGCTCCTGACCATGAGCAGTGTGCCCGGTTGTGTGCCGGCTGGCACGTTGACTGTTATCACACTGTCCTCTAATGTCTTTAATTGTATCCTGTGTCCTCTTACTGCTTGGAAACAGTCGATGGTCTTGTCAGAATAAAGATCGTTGCCCTTCCTTGTGTAGCCGTCTGAATCCAACACACTCATCTGCACCAGTAGGTCACCACGTGGCACGTTCCTGATTGAATCATCTCCCATGCCTGCGTACTTGAATGTGACTCCGTGTTGCACACCCGCGGGGATCTTCACTGTCGCGAATTCCTCCCTGCCTGATGG
>Ga0208646_1001359_pt1 | contig 12012 bp, 14 predicted proteins | sample AntAceMetag02UK8_FD_184762 | JGI IMG/M metagenome (GOLD analysis project Ga0208646, IMG submission 184762) | Saline lake microbial communities from Ace Lake, Antarctica - Antarctic Ace Lake Metagenome 02UK8 (SPAdes) (version 2) | ecosystem: Environmental > Aquatic > Non-marine Saline and...
AATTTATTATTTGCATGAGCATTACCACTCAACAACAAGCCCAGAACGATGATACCTAAAATCTTTTTCATGAACCCGGACCCTATCAATATTCAAATCAGGTGTCTAGGTGATGGGATGATTGTCCCTGATCCGCGGTTAAAACTGCGCTATTCTTGGTCCTTTATGAATTTGATAACACTTACGGCAGATTGGACCTGTGTTCAGATTACCCTCTCAAACTCCATAGTGATTGTAGCTTGAACTTGCTCGTGATCTCCGCAATTTATACAACGATCAACAATAGGTTTGTTGAAAGGATTTTCTGTTAAAGATGAATGACCTTTGGACCAACTCATATTGAAATAAAATTTGTAGAATATTTTTTCATATAATTTTTAATATAAAATATTTTTTTTGAAATTGAATCTTTTTTCTTCTTTTATCAACGGATAAGTTTTGAGAGGCAGTAACTCTATGAAACAGACTATATACACCTAACTATAAGTTACATCTAACACCACAAGGGAAGTCGCTTTTAAGAGTCCATAGATAGACTCTAAACGCGTTAGGACCCCTTTTGAGTCCGTTCGGCTTTGCAGAACGAGAGGGAGCAACAGCGACCGACTATGGCCGATCTGTGATCGGGAAAGACTCGTAAGAGTTGTAATAAGATAAAAAAGATTAGCAAAAATCTGTGTTCGAAATCCGCATAAAGACTCATTAATTTGTTATTAAAAGAATCTTATAAGTTGCATAAACTGTTAACGCCGTTGTTGAATAGTATGACCAAGATATTATGAAGTGAAGTGATATTGAAGTGATAATTGCCAAAGCAACTTGACGAGAGTCTAGAAGTAAGTAGTATCAATAGTTAATGAAAGGAAATTGTTTCTGCTTGTTGATTTGTAATCAATAGGTCCGCGGTTCGACTCCGTGCGGGGGCACCATCACTTAATTATTTGAAGTTTCTTTTCGCGTTTGCTCAATCTTAATCTTTTTATGAAGACTATTATTTTTGTCATACAATAATTCGAAGCTAATTTTTTTGTTAGCTTGAATTTTAATAGTTTTTGCATTTCTAACTTCAAAATTATCTGCAACAGCACTTATTGGTCTTTTATTTGTATCTAAATTTTTTATTAAAATTTTAGATTTATCATTAACTATTGTCCCCTTCCATCTTCTGGGTCTAAAAGGACTAATAGGAGTAACTGCTAGTTTTCTTGAATCTAAATTTAGAATTGGTCCATGTGCTGATAAATTATAAGCTGTGCTTCCAGCTGGTGTTGAAACCAATACACCATCAGAGATAAGATTTTTAATAATATTTTTCTTATTAGATGTAATAGAAATTGATGAAGCTTGTTTACTTTGTCTTAATATTGACACCTCATTAATAGCTATTGATTTTTTTGTTTGATTATTTTTTGTGACAACAGTCATTTGTAGAGGATAAATTTTTATACTGTTAGAGATATTCAAATTCTTAATGATGTTTTCACTAGAAAACTTATTCATTAAAAAACCATAGTTTCCAGAATTAATTCCATAAAAAGGTTTTTTAAACTTATGTAATTTTTTTAAAGTTTGAAGCATAAAACCATCCCCACCTAGAACAATTATTATGTTGGATTTTATTAAAGACGTAATTTTAACTTTTTTTATTAAGAGAGATTTAATCTTTAAAGAAGCCTTCGTTTTATCAAAAATTAAATATACTTTGTCTCTCATCTAGTGGTGCCCTCGGCCAGACTCGAACTGGCACTCCAAAAAGGCACGGATTTTAAGTCCGTTGTGTCTACCAATTTCACCACGAGGGCATGTACTATTTTCATTTGTTTAACTGTTTTTATTTATAACTCAACTTCTTTTTGTTAACAAATCATATCAATATTTTAATTAAGCTTTTAATGCTTTTTTAAGAATATGATTATCTAAATTACAATCTTTATAACCTCTCTTTACAACGTTCAAATATCGTTCTGTTGGATATGCAAATAAAGTTTTTTTAGTCATGGTATAGGTCATTACTTTTTTACCATAATAGGTAAAATAATATTTTTTATATAGAACTGAATAATCTTCATAAACATCTAATTTTTTTTCATCACTTTTAGATATTTCAAATAAAGCACCTGGAACAACTGAGTTTTTTTTAGGCTCTATATCGGCAGCTCTATATTTACTTCTAAAGGTTAATTTGAAATTAGTTAAATTAATTTTCTTTAAGAAGACACTGTCTTTACATCTTCTTTTCATTTGAAAATGATTTAGATTACTTCCATAAGCGAAATAAAGCATTTAACTATCTAACCACTACTTCTATTTTTTTTTGATTAACAAACTCTAATATCTCAGAACTACACTTATCAATTTTTAGTTGGTCTTCAGATCTTATTACTATTGATACGCCTAATTTTCCTGCATGAAAAAAGGGGTAACTTCCAATTTCAACATCTTTATTATCATCCTGGACTTTAGTTAAAGATTTTGCAATTTCACTTTCAACAGTTTTTAAACTTATTGTATGGCTTAATATTGGATCTCCCCCTACTATTTTATTTTTTAATCCTCCTAACATTGATTTTAAAATTGAAGGAACTCCTGGTAAGCAAAAAACATTTTCAACACTAAATCCTGGTGCACCACTTGTTGGATTTAATATTAAGTTAGCATTACGTGGCATCCATACCATCTTTTGTCTGCCCTCATTAAATTCACCAATTTTGTAGTAAGCTTCTAATATTTTAAAAGCTTCTTTGTGAATTTCATACTCAAGATTAAATGCTTTCGAAATAGACTGAGCAGTAATATCATCATGAGTTGGGCCAATACCACCAGTTGTAAATACATAATTATTAACTTTTCTTAAATGATTAACGGTCTCAATAATTGTATTTTCTATATCTGGGATAACTCTAACCTCGTTAACTTTTACACCAATTAAGTTCAGCCATTGAGCAATTGTGCTGGTATTAGTGTCTTGTGTTCTTCCAGAAAGTATTTCATTGCCTATAATAAGTATTGCGGCATTAAATTTTGTATTTTGGTTCATTATTAAATATACAATTTAAATATGAAATTTACCAAAACTTTAATAAAAGGAAAACTTATCAAACGTTACAAGAGATTTTTTACTGATGTTAAAATTGGCAAGGAAATTGTTACGGCACATTGCCCTAATACTGGATCCATGAAGGGTTTATTGGAGGAGGGAAATGAGGTTTTTGTATCTAAAAATGACGATCCTAAAAGAAAGTTAAAATATACTCTTGAAATAATTAAAGTTAAAAAAAATTTAGTAGGTGTTAATACCCATTTTGCAAACAAAATTGCCTTCCATGGTTTATCGAATAATCTAGTTAAAGAGGTTGCAAACAATGATAGTATTAAACCAGAGGTATTTTTTGATAAAGAAACTCGGTTTGATTTTCTAGTTGAAAAAAATAAACAAAAAATATTTGTAGAAGTTAAAAATGTTACTTTATTTAGAGAGAAAAAAACTGCAGAATTCCCAGATGCCGTTACCACTAGAGGTTCAAAGCATTTAAAAACCCTTATAGAGGCAGTTAAAAAGGGTTATAAATCCTATCTATTATTCTTGGTCCAAATAGAGGGTGTTGATAATTTTAAAATAGCAAAAGACATTGATAAAGAATATTATGAAAATTATTTACTTGCAAAAAAAGCTGGGGTTATTTTTTTAGCCTATCAATGTAAGATAAGTTCAAAAGAAATTAAAATAAATAAAAAGATTAAAATTATTAATGCCTGATTATTTAGAAAAATTTGAAAAAATGAGAGTTGCTGGAAATCTTGCAGCAAGAACACTTGATATGCTTACAGATAATATTAAGCCAGGTGTAACTACTGAATTTATAGATAAATTAGGTTATGAATTTATAAGAGACAATGGTGCCTACTCAGCTCCATTATTTTATAGAGGTTTTAAAAAATCATTATGTACCTCTTTAAACCATGTTGTTTGCCATGGTATACCTTCTGATAGAGTTTTAGTTGAAGGTGACGCTTTAAATGTTGATGTGACAGCTATTATTGATGAACATTATGGTGATACAAGTCGAATGTTTTGTGTTGGCAAAACTCCTATTAAAGTTAACAACTTAATCGATACTACTTACGAGTCGATGATGAAAGCAATAAATTTACTTAAACCAGGATTAAGATTAGGTGATATTGGATATGAGATACAATCTTTTGTAGAAAAAAAAGGTTACTCAGTTGTAAGAGATTTTTGTGGTCACGGAATAAGCACAACATTTCACGAACCACCGAATGTTTTACATTATGGAAGAAGAAATACGGGAATGGAACTTAGACCAGGTATGACTTTTACAATTGAACCTATGATAAATACCGGTGAATGGGATGTAAAAATGCTAAAAGATGGTTGGACTGCTGTTACAAAAGATAAATCTTTATCAGCACAATTTGAGCATACATTGGGTATTACTGAAAATGGTTATGAAATCTTTACAGAATCTGTTAAAGGTTATTCTAAGCCTCCTTACTTATAATTAATGATTGAACGATATTCTAGAAAACAGCTTACTGACATATGGTCAGAAGAAAATAAATACCAAATTTGGCTTGATGTAGAGGTTGCAGCAGCTGAAGCTATGGAAAAATTAGGTCAAATTCCTAAAGGCGTTGCATCAATTGTTAGAAAAAAAACTAAAATAAACGTTAAAAGAATTCACCAAATTGAGAGCAAAGTTAAACACGATGTAATTGCATTTTTAACCTCTGTTACTGAAAAAGCAGGGATTAAAGCAAGATATCTTCATCAAGGCATGACCTCTTCTGATGTTCTAGATACCAGTTTAAATATTCAATTAGTTCAATCAGGTAAAATTCTACTTGATGATATCGATCAAATTCTAAAAGTACTAAAGAAACAAGCCAAAAAGTACAAATACACACCTTGTATGGGTAGAAGTCATGGAATTCATGCTGAGCCTATAACTTTTGGTTTAAAATTAGCTTCATTTTATGAAGAGTTTAAAAGAAATAGAAAAAGATTAGTTGATGCAATTGATGAAATTTCAACATGTGCAATCTCAGGTGCTGTTGGCACATTTGCAAATATTAATCCTAATGTTGAAAAACATGTGGCAAAAAAACTTGGATTAAAAGTTGAACCTATATCAACTCAAGTAATACCAAGAGATAGACATGCTTTTTATTTCTCAATTCTTGGAATTATTGCAGGCTCAGTTGAAAGAGTTGCAGTTGAGATTAGACATTTGCAAAGAACTGAAGTTTATGAGGTGCAAGAGTTTTTTTCAAAAGATCAAAAAGGTTCATCTGCAATGCCTCATAAAAAAAATCCAATCTTAAGTGAAAATTTAACAGGACTTGCTAGAATGGTTCGAAGTGCTGTTATCCCTGCCCTAGAAAATATTGCACTATGGCATGAAAGAGATATTTCTCATTCAAGTGTTGAAAGAAATATTGGCCCTGATGCAAACATAACTTTGGATTTTGCTTTAGCTAGACTTAGTAATATTTTAGATAAAATGATCGTCTATCCAAAAAAGATGATTGAAAATTTAAATATAACTAAAGGTTTAATTTTTTCACAAGAAGTAATGTTAGAGCTAACAAAATCAGGGTTAAGTAGAGAGCAATCTTACAAAATGGTTCAAAATTATGCAAAAAAATGTTTTGCTGAAAATCTAAATTTATTTGATGTTATTTCAAATGATGAATTCATAATGACTAAAATTTCCTCAAAAAGATTGAAGGCTATATTTAATTATTCATCACACTTTAAAAATATAGATTTAATCTTTAAAAGAGTTTTTAAATAATGAAAAAAGGTAAAAAATTATACGAAGGTAAAGCTAAAATAATTTACGGAACATCTGATAAAAATTTAGTTATCCAATATTTTAAAGATGATGCAACAGCTTTTAATAACTTAAAGAAATCAACCATTGAAGGTAAAGGTGTTTTAAACAATAGAATATCTGAGCATATTTTATCAAACCTAACTCAAATTGGGATTAAAAATCATTTAGTTAAAAGACTAAACATGAGAGAGCAAATTATTAAGTTGGTAGAGATTATTCCAATTGAATTTATTGTTCGTAATGTTGCAACTGGCTCTATTACTAAAAGACTTGGTATTGAAGATGGAACAGTTTTAAAGCAGCCACTATTAGAATATTGTCTAAAAGATGATAGTTTAGGTGATCCACTTATTGCAGAAGAACATATTTTGGCATTTGATTGGGCTACAAAATCTGAATTAGAAAAAGTTAAGAAAATGATCCTTAGAATTAATGATTTTATGATTGGAATGTTTAGGGCGGTTGGAATTAAACTAATTGATTTCAAGCTTGAGTTTGGAAGACTTAAAGAAAATGGAAAAAATGAGGTTATTCTAGCTGATGAGATTAGTCCTGATACTTGTAGATTGTGGGACAGTATTACTGATAAAAAGCTAGATAAAGACAGATTTCGTAAAGACTTGGGTGATTTAATTCCAGCTTATACTGAAGTTGCTAAAAGACTTGGTATATTGCATGAGCAATCAAACTTAAGTGCTGTCAATGTTACTAAATTAAGATCAATTAAAAAAAGAAAATAATATGAAAATATCTGTAGTTATAACTCTTAAGAAAGATGTTTTAGATCCGCAGGGTAAAGTCATTCTTCAAACCTTAGATGGTATGGGATTTGAGGATATCAATGAAGTAAGACAAGGAAAATATTTTGAAATTGATACTAAAGAAAATGATAAAAAAAAAGCTGAAGCAAAAGTTGAAGAGATGTGTAAGAAACTTTTAGCAAACTTAGTAATAGAAGACTTTAAAATTATTGGATCACAATAATAAATAATGCATTCATCCGTAATAACCTTTCCTGGATCTAATTGTGACAGAGACATGGATGTTGCCTTAAAAAAATTTGGCTTTAAAAATAAAATGGTTTGGCATGGTGATGTTGAGCTTCCAAAAAGTGATTTAGTAGTTTTACCCGGTGGTTTTTCATATGGAGATTATCTTAGATGTGGAAGTATGGCATCAAAATCAAAAATCATGAAATCTGTTCTAAACTTTGCTCAAGGGGGTGGTAAAGTTATGGGAATATGTAACGGTTTTCAAATTTTAGTTGAATCGGGGTTGCTACCAGGTGTGCTACTTAGAAATAAATACTTAGAATTTATTTGCAAAAATGTTTTTGTTAAGGCAAATAATAAAGACAACTCTTATTTTAAAGATGATAAAAAAGACGTCTACGAGTTTCACATTGCACATAATGAAGGAAATTACTTTTGCTCTAAGGAACAAATTAAAGAAATTAATAACAATAACCAAATAGCTTTATTTTACTCAGATGAAAATGGAAATGTTAATGAGCAATCTAATCCAAATGGTTCATTACAAAATATAGCTGGTGTATTTAATAAACAAAAAAATGTTTTAGGAATGATGCCTCACCCTGAAAGAATGATAGACCCTGCTCTCTCAGGTGAAGATGGTTCAATATTTTTTGAAAACTTAATTAATAATTTAAAATAATGATAGTTAACGAACAACTTGCAATCGATCATGGTTTAAAGAAAGATGAATATAAAAAAATCTGTGATTTATTAAAAAGAGTTCCTAATATTACTGAACTAGGCATCTTCTCAGCAATGTGGAATGAGCATTGTTCTTATAAATCTTCAAGATTTCATCTTAAAAATTTACCCACTAAAGGAAAAAATGTAATCCAAGGACCGGGGGAGAATGCTGGTGTTATTGATATTGGTGATGATGATGCAATAGTATTTAAAATTGAAAGTCATAATCACCCTTCTTTTATTGAACCCTATCAAGGTGCTGCGACTGGTGTTGGTGGTATTATGAGAGATGTCTTTACAATGGGTGCAAGACCAATAGCAAATTTAAACTCAATTCATTTTGGCTCACCTCAGCATAAAAAGACTAAAAATTTATTACGTGGCGTTGTTCACGGTATAGGTGGATATGGTAATTGCATGGGTGTTCCAACAATTGCTGGTCAAACTAGTTTTGATGAGTCTTATAATGGTAACATTTTAGTAAATGCGATGACCTTAGGTCATGTTAAAAAAAATAAAATTTTCTATTCAAAAGCTGCAGGTTTAGGAAAACCTGTAATCTATGTTGGTTCAAAAACAGGTCGTGATGGAATTCATGGTGCTAGCATGGCATCAGCTTCATTTGATGATAAAATTGAAGAAAAAAAACCAACTGTTCAAGTTGGAGATCCGTTTACTGAAAAACTATTATTAGAGGCCTGTTTAGAACTAATGGCAGGAGATTCAATAATAGCCATTCAAGATATGGGTGCTGCAGGATTAACTTCTTCAAGTATTGAAATGGCTTCAAAAGGAAATTTAGGAATTGAAATTAATTTAAATAAAGTTCCTTGCAGAGAGGCAAATATGACCCCTTATGAAATTATGCTATCAGAAAGCCAAGAGCGAATGCTTATTGTTTTAGAAAAAGGCAAGGAAGAAATGGCTAAAAAAATATTTGATAAATGGAATTTAGACTTTGCTGTAATTGGTAAAACAACAAAAAGTAAAAAAATTGAACTTTATTTTGATAAAGAAAAAGTAGCAGACATTCCTGTAAATACCTTAGTTGAAAACTCACCTATGTATGACCGAAAATGGAAAAAAGCTAAGCTACCTAAAAAGATTAAAATCGAGAAAGAACTATTTAAAACCTTAAAAGTAAAAAATGTTTTAAATAAAATATTATCCAATCCAAATGTGTGTAGCAAAGAATGGATTTGGCAACAGTATGATCATACTGTTATGGGTGATACTATTCAAAAACCTGGTGGAGACGCTGGTGTTGTTAGAGTTCATGGTACCAATAAAGCAGTTGCAGCATCCGTTGATTCATCTGCTGTATATTGTTGGGCTCACCCTTTAAGTGGTGGAAAACAAATTGTTTGTGAAAGTTGGAGAAATTTAATTTCTGTTGGTGCAAAACCAATTGCAATTACTAACTGTTTAAATTTTGGTAGTCCTGAGAATGAAGAAAATATGGGTGAGTTTGTTGAATGTGTTCAAGGTCTAGGTGAGGCGAGTGCTTACTTAGATTTTCCAGTAGTTTCAGGAAATGTTTCTTTTTATAATCAAACTAAAGATATTGGTATTAAACCCACACCTGCAATTGGGGGCGTTGGTTTAATTAAAGATTACCAAAATATGGTTACAATGGACTTAAAAGAAGCTGACAATATACTTTTAGTTATAGGTAAAACTGCGGGTCACTTAGATCAAAGCTTATTTGCAAGAGATATTTTAAATGAAAAAAATGGACCTCCTCCTGAAATTAATCTTTTTAATGAAAAGAATAATGGCGAAACAATATTAAGGCTTATTGATAAAAAATTTATAAAATCTGCTCATGATGTCTCTTTAGGAGGCATAATTACAGCTCTTTCTAAAATGTGTATCAAGGGTAAAAAAGGTGCAACTCTTAAAAAGCCTAATTACTTAATTAATCAGTTCGAATACTTATTTGGTGAAGACCAAGGAAGATACATTATTGAAATTAGTAAAATTGATCTTGAAAGTGCTACTAAGATACTTCAAGAAAACTCAGTACATTTTGATGAACTTGGATCGGTAAATGACGATAGTTTAATAATTGACGATAAGACAAAAGTATCAATTGACGATTTAATTAAATCACATACAAATTGGTTAACTAACTACATGGAAAATTAAATGGCAATGGATATAAAGGAAGTTGAAACACTTATAAAAGAAGCTTTACCAGATGCTATAATAGAAATTCAAGACTTAGCAGGAGATAGTAATCACTACTCAGCAACTATTACTTCAAGTAAATTTTCTGGAAAAAGCAAAATTGAACAACACAAGATGGTATATAATTCTTTAAAAGGAAAAATGGGTAACGAACTGCACGCATTAGCAATTAAAACAAAGGAGGAATAATGGATGATAGCACAAAAAATTTAATTCAAAGTCATATAGATACTAATGAAGTATGTTTATTTATGAAAGGAACACCCGATGCTCCTCAGTGTGGATTTTCTATGGCCACATCAAACATGTTAAAAATTTTAGAAGTAAATTATAAAGGGATAAACGTTCTAGAATCTCAAGCTTTAAGAGAAGGTATAAAAGAATTTAGTGACTGGCCTACTATTCCACAAGTTTACATCAAGGGTGAATTTGTTGGTGGCTGTGACATCTTTAAAGAAATGTATGAAAATGGTGAACTCAAGAAAGTGCTTGAGGATAAAGGAATTAATTTTAAGAAATAATTTATTACTTATAAATATAATCTCTAGTAGTGGGTGTTGAGATATAGTTTTTTGTTAGTTGAAATTGATAAACTACTTGGTCTCCCCATTTAAAAGCACTTTCACAACTAGCTAAATAAAACTCCCACATCCTAAAAAATTTTTCATCAAACATATTGATTATTTGGATTTTGTTTTTTATGCAATTTTCTTTCCAATGTCTTAGTGTGTAAGAATAATGTAATTTTAGAACTTCTATATCAGATACTATTAATCCAGTTTTCTCTATAGGTGTTACTACTTCACTCAAACTAGGTGTGTAACCACCTGGAAAGATATACTTAGTTATCCAGGGATGTGGGTCTCTTGGAGGATTAACTGAGCCAATAGTATGTATCAAAGAAACACCATCAACATTAAGTAACTTATAAATTTTCTTAAAAAAATTTTTATAAAACTTTCTACCCACATGCTCAAACATTCCAACACTTACAATTCTATCAAACTTTTCATCTAACTGACGGTAATCTATTAGTTTAAAGGTAACTTGATTTTCTAAATTAAGCTCTTTAGCTTTTTTAACACAGTAGTTAAACTGATTTTCAGATAGGGTAATTCCAGTGACTTCACAATTTTTACTTTTTGCAATATCAATAGCTAAAGATCCCCAGCCACAACCAATATCAAGAACTTTTTGATTTGGCTTTATATTAAGTTTCTTTATTATATGTTCTATCTTGTTATTTTGAGCATCTTCTAGAGTATCATTTTCATTTTTAAAATATCCACATGAGTATTGTTTTTTTGGATCTAAAAATAAATTGTATAAATCATCTGAAAGATCATAGTGATGAGCAACATTCATTTTAGATTTTTTTATAAAATTAAAGTTTGTTAAATATCTATAAGAACCATAAAATTTATTTATCAACATACTAAAAAAATTTAACTCACTTCTTCCAATATTCATAAGCGCTATATCTAAAAAATCAGTCAAACTTCCATTTTCGATTTGTATATCTCCATTAGAATAAGCTTCTCCAAAATATAAGTCTGGACGAAAAAATAACTTATAATGCAGTTTTTTATCTAAAATCTTAACTGTAATTGGAGTTTTATTTTTTGGGGTGCCTATGATGTATTTGTTAGAATTTGCATCAATTAATAGAAAACCATCTTTCTGGAACAATTTATCTAAATATCTTGCTAGCTGCATTTAAGTTCTCATAAAATTTTTTTATAAGAAAAATATATAATGAATTTATATAAAATTCACTCAGGATTATTTCTTGATTTTATTGGAATTTTAACAGTAAAATTAGGTAAACTGTTTTAAAAAATAGATATTTATTATCTAGAATAATATTCAATTACTAGATTTGGTTCCATTACTACTGGGTAAGGAACTTCGTCAAACTTAGGTGTTCTAACGAATGTAACTTTTTTATTTTTTTCATCTAAATGAATATATTCTGGTGTTTCTCTTTCTTTATTTGCTAAAGCGATATCAATGAAAGCTAACTGTTTAGATTTATCTCTAATTTCAATTATGTCTTCTTCTTTAACCATATAGCTAGAAATATTAACTTTTTTACCATTAACTCTTACGTGACCATGGTTAATAAGTTGTCTTGCTGAAAATACTGTTGTTGAAAATCTTGCTCTGTAAACTACTGAATCTAATCTTCTCTCAAGTAATCCAATTAAATTTTCACCCGTATCCCCTTTTAACATGGTAGCTTTTTT
>Ga0208646_1001361_pt1 | contig 11994 bp, 10 predicted proteins | sample AntAceMetag02UK8_FD_184762 | JGI IMG/M metagenome (GOLD analysis project Ga0208646, IMG submission 184762) | Saline lake microbial communities from Ace Lake, Antarctica - Antarctic Ace Lake Metagenome 02UK8 (SPAdes) (version 2) | ecosystem: Environmental > Aquatic > Non-marine Saline and...
GACTTCGTTACGGCAATGGCCGAACAGGCTGCAGCACTGGCCACAACTTTTGCGGATGGACCAACCGGTGAGGGACTTGTGCCTCCCGTCAATAACGCAGGTCACATGGAGCGGGTTCTCGGTTTCATCGAACGCTCACCCAAGCACGCCAAGGTTGTTGTAGGCGGTTCTCGTCAGGGTGATCGCGGTTTCTATATTTCACCTACGGTAATCGCGGGACTCAAACAAGATGACGAAATGATCCAGAACGAAATATTTGGCCCCGTCGTCACCATCCAGAAATTCGACGATGAAGCTCAAGCACTGGCCTACGCAAATGGCGTGAATTACGGGCTCGCATCCTCTGTGTGGACAAAAGACTTCGGGCGTGCAATGCGCATGGCCAAGGGGCTGGATTTCGGTTGCGTGTGGATCAATACGCATATTCCACTGGTTGCCGAAATGCCGCACGGTGGATTCAAGCACTCAGGTTACGGCAAAGATTTGTCAATGTATGGTTTTGAGGACTACACCCGAATCAAGCACGTAATGGCCAATTTAGACAGCTAAATCATGCACCAATGCGTAGATTGAAAAGAAATGAGGGGCTCGAGCATTAATGCTCGAGCCCCTCATTTCATGTACTACTGCTAGTTGCCGCCCTCGTTGAGAGTGACTTCAATCGGAGCGTATGCATCTCCGGTCGTATTCAAACCTTCAGCGGTGAGGGCAGCATTTGCCGCTTCCGCGTATTGGTTCGTGTATGCCTCAGCCGGTGGCGCTGAAGTGATGATCGTGGCCCCTTCGAGGTTCTTTGTGTTCAAGGCAACGTCAACGGTTTGCGCCCACAGTTCGGGCTCAATGACGCCAACTCCCATGGGTGAAGGCCAGATCAACTTGTTGACCTCGTTCATCATCCATAGTTGGTGACTTGCGCCAAGCTTGGAGCCATTTGCCGTAATGATGTCAGCGCACTGCTGGGCATTATCGCGGCATTGAATCCAACCCTTGAGAGATGCTGTAATGAAACGCTGAGTTGTATCTTGGTAAGCGGCGTCGGCGAGGCGCTCTTCCGATGCCCAGATGGCGTCTTGGTACATTGCGGTTCCTTCGTCATTCCAGTTGATGACGTTGAAATCACTCGGTTGGTACAACTCACCGGTTTCAGGATTAATTGCTTCCAGTACCTGTGCATATTCGTTATACGTCATGGCTTGCGCTGCATCAATCTCGCGATTGAGTAGTGCCTGCATATCAAACTGCTGTTGAATTAATTCGACACCGCTAGCAGGGTCAATCCCAGCCTTTGTCATCCCAGCAAATAGTTCGTATTCATTTCCAAATCCCCAGTTACCGACTTTCTTACCTGCGAGATCTGCTGCTGTGGTGATATTTGAATCAGCCCATGAGACCTGCAAGGTACCTGAAGTGCGGTAGATCTGAGCGACATCAACAATTCCGGCACCCTGTTCGCGAGACGAAAGAGCCTTGGGTACCCACGAGATGGCAAAGTCCGCGCCACCCTGTGCCAGGACGGTCTGAGGGACAATGTCAAGGCCACCTTCGAGAATGGTGACGTCAAGGCACTGTTCTTCGTAGTAGCCCAAATCTTTTGCGGCGTAATAACCACCGAACTGGGCTTGTACAAACCACTGAAGTTGAAGCGAAACGGGAGTGAGTTCGGTGCAAGCACCTTCGTCAGTCGCACTTTCTTCTGCGGTCGCGGCATCTGTTGTTTCACTTGCGGTGTCAGTTGCCGTGTCTTCACTGCTGCTACATGCGGTTAGAAACAGGAGCCCCGATGCAGCAACTGCTGCAACGCGAATCCAACTTTTTCCTCTATTCACTTTTCCTCCTTATTTGATTAATCGACGAAAGATTTAAGACTTTGCGAGTGCTGGGGCGCTGCGGGGTGTTACGAGACGTTCAATAGCAATAATCGTTAGATAGAAAATCAAACCGGTAATGATTGCCGCCAAGACGTACGCCCAAGCTCGGCCGTAGGCCGTGTTCGCCGCAGCGCTGGCAATCCGACTACCGAGCCCCTCCTGCGGTCCACCGAAGTACTCGGCGACCAAGGCAGCGATAACGGCAAGTGGTGCGGCAATTTTGAGGCCGGTGAAAAAGAAAGGAATTGCATTGGGAATTCGCAATACTCGGAGTGTCGTTCGTGGTGCTGCATTGAGGGAGCGCATGAGTTCAAGTTGAACCGGATTAACTTGAAGCAGCCCTCGCATTACATTGACGAATATCGGGAACAATACAATGATTGTTGTTACCAAGACTCGTGGTGTGCGGCTCGTGATGTTGAACATATTGTTCAGGATTGGAGTCAAGGCGATGATCGGCACCGTGGCGAGCCCCGCCGCGAGTGGGGTGACCAATTTGTCGACAGTGATGAACCTCTGGGCAAGCAGGGCCATAAAGAGTCCGGCAACGGTCCCAAATAGCAATCCAAGAAAAGCGGTAGTGCCGGTGTAGACGGCGGCGCCCCACATCAGGGTGGCACCGTTTGAGAATTCAGAGGCAATGAGGGAAGGTGCGGGTAGGAGAAATGGCTTGATTTCTTGAATCACGACGAGTAATTGCCAGGCGCCGAGAAATAGAGTGGCAACCAAAATTGGCGGCCAAACGTAACTCAGCTTTGAATTCATCAGATTTCACCCCGGTGTGAGCTCACTCCGGAACCCGACGTGTCGTGAAGACGTAAGGCTTCACGCACCGCTGTCACCGAATGAAAGAAATTATCCGATTCTCGGGTGATCTCGGTTCGGTCGCCTAGATTCACGCTAATTTCTGCGGTGATTCGACCAGGTCGGGGTGACATCACGACTACTCGGTCTGAGAGGTAGACCGCCTCGGGGATGGAGTGGGTGACAAAAACAATTGTTTTACCCGTTTCTAGGCGGATTCTTAAAAGTTCGTTCTGCATCCGTTCCCGGGTCATTTCATCAAGTGCCCCGAATGGTTCATCCATTAAAAGTAGCGGCGGGTCAACGGCGAGGGACCGAGCAATTGCAACACGCTGCTGCATTCCACCGGAAAGTTCCCACGGACGGTGGGTACCGAAGTCGGAAAGTTGCACCATGTCTAAAAGTTCAGCTGACCTCGTCTCGCGCGCGGACTTGTCCCAGCCCGCGAGTTCAAGTGGAAGTTCAATATTTTTGCTGACGCTTCGCCAATCGAATAGGGCCGCTTGCTGGAAAGCAATGCCGTAGAGACGCTCTTTACGTGCGTCTTCGGGGGTTTTTCCAGATACCTGCACGGTGCCGGAATCAAATCCGGTGAGATCCCCAATAACTCGTAGCAGCGTACTTTTTCCGCAACCTGATGGACCGATGAGTGAAATGAATTCACCCGTGTGAACGTCAAGATTTACATCCGAGAGGGCTACGACCTCGTTGTCGTTGCCTTTATTAAAAACCTTTGACACCCCAGAAATTGCAAGTGCACTCCCCGTGTTTTGCACTTTGTCGTGGATCATCGTCATACGATACCTTTCTTGGGAAAGTTGCGAGTCATTAATGCGTCGACAGCCGCAATTGCTGCGGCAACCACGAGTCCTAAAGCAATGGCGCCAAAAACCGCAACGTAGACCTTGGCCGGCTGCGATGTGGTTTCCCGCGCGTACTCGACCATGAGCCGCCCGATCCCGCCTCGAACGCCCGTTGAAATTTCGGCAACAACCGTGCCAACGACCGATGCGGCCGCCGAAACTTTGAGTGCTGGAACGAGATAGGGAATGCTGGCCGGGAAGCGCAACTTCCACAAAACCTTGTTGTTGGTCGCGGCGTAGGAACGCATGAGTTCAAGCGAGGTGGGAGTCGGTGCTTGGAGTCCGCGAAGCGCGCCAATAGAGAGTGGAAAAAAGGCCAAATAGGCGGCAATAAACATCACAGAATACGTGGTGGACCACTGAATTGGACCAAAACTGATTTGGTTTCCGATACCGACAATAAGTGGTGCCAAGGCGATGAGGGGAACCGTTTGTGACGCAATGACGAATGGGAGTAATCCTCGTTCAAAAAACAAGAAGCGCTGCATCACTACCGCGAGAAGTAGGCCGACCGTTACACCAATGACAAATCCGCCCAAAGCCAACATCAGGGAAGAGGTTGTCGCTGCAAGAACTGCTTCAAAAACTGTTGTGTCCGAGCCTCGGACCTCAGGCAGAGGGAAAGCGGCAAACATAGTCCAGATGTGTGGCATCGCCTGATCGGAGGTGTTAAAAGGAAGATCGATCAATGTTCCAAGAACCTTTGTGAGTTCCCACATGATTGCAATGAGTGCAATACCTGCGAAAACCCACAACAAAGACAGTGTCCCCTTTGAGATCCGATCGCGCGTTGAAGACATAGTTAGTCTTTAGCTCGCCGCTTCTCTGACACAGCAGGAATTACTTTTTCTCCATACTCGGCCATCGTGTGATCTTTGTCGTCATGCTGCAAATAAAGAGCGAATTGATCAACTCCGAGGGACTTGAGCTCTTCAAGACGTCGGATTTGCTCTTCAGGGGGGCCAATGATGCAGAACCGGTCGATGATTTCGTCGGGAACAAAGTCAGTGTGAGTGTTACCCGCTTGACCATGGTCGTTGTAGTCGTATCCCTTACGGCCCTTGATGTAGTCGGTGAGCGCTTGGGGAACGGCACCTCCCCCTTCTCCGTAGCGGTCGACTATGTCGGCCACGTGGTTACCCACCATGCCGCCAAACCAACGAAGCTGGTCGCGTGCGTGGGCAACGTCTTCGGTGACGTAGGCCGGGGCTGCGACGCAGATCTTTACCGCATCAGGATCACGCCCGGCAGCCTTGGCCGCGTCCTTCACCGCTTTGATCGTCCATTCGGCGATGGAAGGGTCGGCTAGTTGCAAGATAAATCCGTCACCGACCTCACCCGTTAGGGCCAGAACCTTTGGTCCGTAGGCAGCAACCCACACCGGAGTGCGGCTTTCTGATGCCCAGGGGAGGCGGATGTCATTACCGTTGTAATCGATGGACTCACCGTTGACCAGTCCCTTGAGATTAATCACGGCTTCACGTAGGTCGGCTACTGTTACCGGCTTGCCATTTGTTACCCGAACCGCCGAGTCACCTCGACCAATCCCGATTACTGTTCGGTTTCCATACATCTCATTCAAGGTGGCAAACACGGACGCGGTGACGGTGATGTCGCGAGTAGCCGGATTCGTCACCATGGGACCAATCGTTATGTTGCGTGTTTCGTTGAGAATCTTGCTATAGATAACATATGGCTCCTCCCACAAAATGTGCGAGTCGAAGGTCCAGACGTATTTGAATCCATAAGTTTCCGCTCGACGCGCCAGATCGACAACGCGGGCAGCCGGGGGAATACATTGCAAAACCACACCAATATCCATAATTCCAACCTTTCGTGGGTGAATTGTTTTCTTAAATACTTAGCGAGTCTGGGGGAATCCCAGGTCAACCGAACTTGTTGCGGGATCAGGCCAACGCGAAGTCACAGTCTTGGTGTGCGTGTAAAACTCAATACCAGCTGGTCCATAGATATTTGCATCACCAAAGATCGAGGACTTCCAACCGCCGAAACTGTAGTAGCCGACCGGTACGGGAATTGGGACGTTGATACCGACCATGCCAACCTGAATATCAAATTGGAATTGGCGGGCGGCGCCACCGTCTCGCGTGAAGATCGCCGTGCCATTTCCGTATTGATGGTCATTGATCAGGGCCACAGCCTCTTCGTAGGTGTCGACCCGAATTACTGAAAGAACCGGCCCAAATATTTCCTCGTCGTAGACCTTCATACCGGGACGAACATTGTCAAGGAGCGACGGATTGAGGAAATAGCCCTTCTCAGGAAGTGAGCCTTCGCGACCGTCGATAACCACCGTTGCGCCTTCGCCAGCAGCACCCGCAATATAGGAGGCAACCTTGTCCCGGTGCTCGCCGGTGATGAGGGGCCCCATTTCGTTGATCGGGTCTGTACCGGGTCCTACTTTTAGAGCAGGGATGCGTGCAGCGATTGCTTCAATGAGCGGCTCGGCAACATTGCCAACTGCAACAACAACAGAGATTGCCATGCAGCGTTCACCGGCCGAACCAAAGCCAGCGCTCACGGAGGCGTCGGCTGCCATATTGATGTCGGCATCTGGTAGGACAACCATGTGATTCTTGGCCCCTCCGAGTGCTTGGACACGCTTGCCGTTGGCCGTTCCGGTTGCATAAATATATTGCGCAATGGGCGTTGAACCAACAAAACTAACGGCGGCAATGTCGGGATGATTCAAGATCGCATCTACCGCGACTTTGTCTCCGTTGACAATGTTGAATACGCCGTCGGGCAAACCCGCTTCTTTGAGTAGCGTGGCCATAAACATTGTGACCGAGGGATCCTTCTCGCTGGGCTTAAGAATGAACGTATTGCCCGTTGCGATGCCGTTGGTGAACATCCAGAGCGGAACCATCGCTGGAAAGTTAAATGGCGTAATTCCAGCAACCACTCCCAGTGGTTGCTTGATCGAGTAGACATCGATGCCGCCGGAGACCTGCTCGCTGAACCCACCCTTCATATGTGTGGGGATCCCGCAAGAAAACTCGATGTTTTCGATTCCTCGAGCTAACTCACCTGCAGCGTCGCTGGGGACTTTGCCGTGCTCAATGGAGACCAGCCGGGCAATTTCGTCGCGATTAGCGACTACCAGTTCACGGAAGCGGAACAAAATTTCCGACCTACGGGACAGCGATGTTGCCCGCCATGCCGGAAATGCTGCTTTCGCCGTGGCAATAGCCGTATTCATTTCATCAATGCTGGCAAGGCCCACCTGTGCCTGTTGTTCCCCCGTCGCTGGATTAAACACCGGTCCGAAATTGCCTGAAGTCGGTGCTACCTCTTGACCGTTAATCCAATGGGGAATAGTGCGCATTTAAATCTCCTTGAAGTTTGTTTATGTGTAATGGACTAGTGAACCGGGACTAAATCAGGTATTGACTCAATCCCCGCTTGAGAAACTTACCGTGTCCCTTGTGACCGAGGTAGGTGTCGTTGTCCACCACGATTTTTCCCCGTGAAATAACCGTGTCGACATGGCCATCGATGTTGAAGCCTTCCCAAGCCGAATGATCCATGTTCATGTGGTGGGTTTTGTGAAATCCTATTTCGGTTCGACCAGCAGGGTCATAAATAACGATGTCGGCATCTGAGCCTGGGGCGATGACGCCTTTTTGCGGATAGAGACCAAACATCCGTGCCGGGGTGGTGGAACAAATCTCCACCCAACGGGCAAGTGTAATTTGTCCGTCAACCACACCCTGATAGAGCAAATCCAGTCGATGCTCGACCGAACCAATTCCGTTAGGGATAGCCGAGAAGTTGCCCAGGCCTAGTTCTTTTTGTTCTTTGAAACAGAACGGACAATGGTCGGTGCTGACAATTGAGAGGTCGTTTGTGCGGAGGTATTTCCACAGTTCTGCTTGGTGACCTTCAGCCTTTGAACGCAGGGGAGTGGAGCAGACCCATTTTGCCCCTTCAAATCCAGGTTGCGAGAGCTGCTCCTCCAGCGAAAGATACAGGTATTGCGGGCAAGTTTCGCCGAAGACGTTCAACCCTTCGTCTTTTGCCGCTTGAAGAACTTGAACCGCCTGTTTGGCAGACATGTGCACGATGTAAAGGGGTGCTCCGGTGATTCGGGCAAGCATGATCGCCCGATTGGTTGCCTCAGCCTCGGTTTCCCACGGCCGGGTCAGCGAGTGGTATTTGGGGTCGGTATTTCCGGCAGCAAGGGCTTGGGCAACCAAAACATCAATCGCCATACCGTTTTCAGCGTGCATCATGATCATGCTGCCGTTGTTGGCGGCAGACTGCATTGCTCGCAAAATTTGACCGTCGTCGCTATAGAAGACACCCGGGTAGGCCATGAACAACTTGAAACTCGTGATTCCTTCATTCATGAGTTCGTCCATGGCCTTGAGGGACTCGTCATCAACGCCACCGAGGATTTGGTGAAAGGCGTAATCGATGTGGGTGTTTCCGTGCGCCTTCGCGTGCCAAGCAGCCAAGCAATCTTGAACTCGTTCACCAAATTTTTGCACCGCAAAATCGATAATGGTTGTGGTGCCACCCCACGCGGCAGCGCGCGTACCAGTTTCAAATGTGTCGGACGCGAACGTGCCTCCAAACGGTAGTTCCATGTGCGTGTGAGCGTCAACTCCACCAGGTATTACGTATTTGCCGGAAGCGTCAATGACCTGGTGTGCGTTGGATGCTAGCTCATTTCCCAAAGACGTATCGCCCGGAGTTAGGATGGCGACTATTTTCTCACCATCGACCAAGACGTCTGCCGCGATGGCTCCTTGTGGTGAGACCACCTGGCCGTTCTTAATCAAAATTGTCATGACAAGTCTTTCATTGATGGAGAATGGGTTACGGACGGATGAGATCCTGGTAGGCATCGGGGCGGCGATCGCGATAGAACTGCCAGCGGGTGCGCACGGTGTTGATCACGTCCAAATCCAAATCACGAATGATGAGTTCGGACTTGTGGGGGTCGCCTTTTTCTCCCACGTAGCTGCCTTCCGGATCTACAAAGTACGACTGACCATAAAAGTCGTCGTCGCCGAGATCTTCGATGCCCACGCGATTAATTGCCCCCACGTAATATTCGTTGGCGACAGCCGCGGCTGGTTGCTCGATGCTCCACAAGTATTCGGACAGTCCACGGGAGGTAGCGGAAGGATTAAAAACAATTTGGGCTCCATTGAGTCCCAAGGCCCTCCAGCCCTCTGGGAAGTGTCGGTCGTAACATATATAAACGCCAATTTTACCCACCGCGGTGTCAAAAACCGGGTATCCACCATTTCCGGGCCGGAAGTAAAACTTTTCCCAGAAACCCTTGACGTGGGGAATATGCTGCTTTCGATACTTGCCGAGGTAACTTCCGTCAGCGTCAATGACGGCGGCGGTGTTATAAAGGAAGCCAGGGCCTGCATCTTCATACATTGGCAAAATCATGACCATTTCGAGCTCACGAGCGAGTGCTTGAAAGCGCTCGGTGATGGGACCGGGAATGGCTTCGGCGTAAGAGTAGAACTCGGCGTCTTGAACCTGACAGAAGTAGGGACCGTAGAAAAGCTCCTGGAAGCAGATGACCTTGACTCCGGCAGCGGCGGCTTCGCGAGCGTAATTTTCGTGCTTAACAATCATGGACTCTTTGTCACCGGTCCAGTCTGTCTGAACTAGTGCGGCACGAACAACACTCATGTATTACTCCATTTCAATTGAATCAAAGGCTCGAAGAATTGAGTCAAGCCGGAGATTATCTAATCTTTAACGTTTTTGTTAGAAGTTATCCAATTTTAACCCGCTTCTTTACACAAATGTAATCAAGTGGATTAGTAATATCCTAGCCACAAAGAATTACTCCAAATTTGTGAATAAGGGGTTTGGGATTGAAAAGTATTCGAGTAAGGTTGCGTCATTAATTAATGGCAACCCGTGCCTGCCCCGAAAGGACCCAGATGAAGTCACACCGCCCCGAAGCAATTGCTGCAATCGCGCAAGGAATGCGCTCCTCAGTTTCACGGCGACGGCTTCTCCAGGCCGCGGGTATCGGTGGGGCCGCAATGGTTGTTACCGCTTGCGGTACGAGTTCAGGGGATTCCACTGAGGCCTTAGCCGCAGAGGACATGTCAGAAACCGAAATGCTGATCAACTGGTCGAACTGGCCGTCGTATCTTGATACGGACGAGGAAACGGGAACGTACCCCACACTGGAGGAGTTTAAATCTTCGACTGGGATCGACGTCAATTATACCGAAGATATCAATGACAACAACGAGTTTTTCGCCAAAGTGCGCACCCAATTGGAACAGGGTCAAGACATCGGGCGCGACATTGTGGTGCTCACCGACTGGATGGCCGCTCTGTGGATTCAAAGCGGTTTTGCCCAAAAGTTGGATAAGACGAATATCCCTAATGCGGTAAATCTGATTCCCCGACTTTCTGCCGTCGAATTCGACGTTGACCGCGATTACTCCCTGCCATGGCAATCTGGTTTTGCCGGGCTCGGTTACAACGTGCCAGCCTTAAAGTCGGCAATTGGCAAGGATTCCTTGGTTTCCTTGGATGAGCTCTTTGACCCGGCTTTAAAGGGTCGCATCACGGTTCTTTCAGAAATGCGAGACACGATGGGCTGCATTCTGGCTTGGCTGGGTTACAACCCCTCAGATTTCACTGAAACCCAATTCGAAGAAGCGATCTCGGCGCTCACCAAGCAGGTGGATAACGGCCAAATTCGTCAAGTTACCGGTAACGACTACATCGCGGCCATGGACAGTGGGGATGTCATTGCTGTAATTGGATGGTCGGGTGATGTGATTGCACTCGGCGAAGATTATGGATTTAGTTTGCCTGAAAGTGGTGGCACGTTGTGGACCGACAACATGTTGATCCCCTCGCTCGCCCAGCACAAGTTAAACGCTGAAGAAATCATGAACTATTACTACGAGCCCGAAGTGGCAGCAAAAGTGGCGGCTTATGTCAACTACCTATGTCCAGTGGAAGGCGCCCAGGCTGCCATGGAAACTGTTGATCCGTCGCTGGCCTCAAGCGAATGGATTTTCCCATCGACACAAGTACTCGATTCGGCATTTGTATTCATGGAATTGACCTCTGAACAAAATGAAGCGTATGAACGCCTATTCCAAAAGGCCACCGGAAACTAGTTGTCGTAGGGGGATCGAATTCATTCGGTCTCCCATACGTATCGCGGCTTTACCGGAGCGACTCTCTAAATAAGGAGTGATCAGTGGCACATGACCAGGATCGCAATGTGGAAGATTTACATCTTGCGAACTTGACCAAGATGTATGGCGACGTTGCAGCGGTCGACGACCTCACACTCACGATCCCGGCGGGTTCATTCTTCGCACTTTTAGGCGCGTCGGGTTGTGGCAAGACCACGACCTTACGAATGGTCGCTGGTCTCGATGACCCAACTTCAGGCCGAATCTCAATTGGAGAAAAAGACATCACGTCGCTGCGGGCATTTCAGCGGCCGGTCAACACGGTTTTTCAGTCATACGCACTCTTTCCACACCTCGACATTTTTGAAAATGTCGCATTCGGATTGCGCCGGCGCAAAGTTAAAAATGTCGAGCCGGCTGTGAACGCCATGCTTGAGCTGGTCGAACTTTCACCTATGGCTAGGCGTAAGCCAACCCAACTGTCAGGGGGTCAACAACAGCGAGTGGCCGTTGCGCGAGCTCTGATAAACGAGCCCGACGTCCTTCTCCTTGACGAACCCCTCGGTGCCCTCGATCTCAAACTTCGCCGCCAAATGCAAATCGAGCTTAAGCGGATCCAAACAGAAGTGGGTACGACATTTGTTCACGTAACACATGATCAAGAAGAGGCCATGACGATGGCCGACACGATTGCAGTGATGAATGCTGGTCGAATTGAACAACTCGGTGACCCGGCATCGATTTATGAACTGCCAAGGACTGTTTTCGTGGCTAACTTTTTGGGCCAGTCGAATCTGTTCGCGGGTACACGAATATCTACCGATGCCAGCATGATTGAAGTGTTGGCTAACGGAATCAAGTTCCTTGTGCCAAATGAACGAAACTCTGCCTCAGGAGACGAAGTCATCGTTGGAATTCGCCCGGAGAAGATGACCGTTCTTGACGTACCGGACCGTGAAAAAATTCCAGCCGGTAATAACACGTTGGAAGGGGTCGTGGTTGACGTATCTTACGCTGGAGTTTCAACACAGTACTTAATCACCTTGCCGTGGGGACAGAACATCACAGTGTTTGAGCAAAATGTAATTGTCGGCGATAGGTCAAGTGTGGGTGATCGAGTCTTAGTTCACTGGTCACCGGAGCACACCTTTGGGCTTGCTGGTGGTGAAACGCTTCTTGCAACAACAGCACATGCGTTGTCTGCAGGAGTCTGAACGTGGTTGCAGTAGTCCCTTCAACTAAACCGAAGAGTGTTGTAGTCACGCAAAGAAAGTCACGAACTGGTTACTTCCT
>Ga0208646_1001366_pt1 | contig 11916 bp, 11 predicted proteins | sample AntAceMetag02UK8_FD_184762 | JGI IMG/M metagenome (GOLD analysis project Ga0208646, IMG submission 184762) | Saline lake microbial communities from Ace Lake, Antarctica - Antarctic Ace Lake Metagenome 02UK8 (SPAdes) (version 2) | ecosystem: Environmental > Aquatic > Non-marine Saline and...
ACTTGGGCAAGAGTAAAGCCTGTTTGGTTTTGAGAACTGGATAAAGTTTGGTAATTCTAAATTACCGTCCTTGATATGGCCCAGCACAAGAGTGTCATTAACAATAACATTAAACTTAGATCGAGGAGGCGGTTCATCGGCTAGTATTCCTCCAGCAGAGTAAATGGGAGCGTTGTTTTCTATTGCCAGATCAGTTTTTGAATCAACATAGGTGGCAGTATTGGCGGGGACTTCATCGAGTTTAAAAAAGTCCTGCCCACCATCGAATGTCCTATAAACCGCCACCGAAATATTAGAGACATCGTACTCGCTCATCGAGCTAAGGTTAGGCAGGGTAATTGTAATGTTTTGTGCGTTAGGAGTCCCAACATTTGAAACTTCTAAAAAAAGTATGTCGCTATTTTCAATAAATGTTTTATCTAGCGTTTGATATGTGTATTTGTAATGAAGCGCGTAAAGATATGAGCTACCAGACCCACCAGCACTAGAAATTAACTCTGTGGCCGTAGACTTTGCCGTAACTTGGTGAGAGCTCCCACCTGATGTGTGGGCTGTGCCATCAGCATCATGAGCATTAAATTTTGCCTTAAGGTCAGTGAGTGCTGTCGCAGCACCGTAAATAGTGGTGAAGTCTCTTTGCTCTAATCTGTTGCTTGTTGCCCCCGGGTGAATGCCAGAGTTATCAAGGTGTAATTCATAATCAGTTAAAAGCTCTGAAGCTAATGTCAGTAAGGTATCAAGGTCTGTGGCATCAGGTGATGTAATTAATGATGTTTCAGCAGAAGAGTGTTCGCCAGTATCAACAGCGTGAGCATTGTATTTCGCCTTTATATCGTTTGCTAAAGTGATCGCATAGGTAAGAAGTATATGAGGCATCCCAAGGCGCTCTAGTTTATAAGTTGAACTTTGGTTTTTCCATGCCCTTAGGGGGTAAATCATATCACTACTAGTGAGCACAACATTGTCATTCCATCTAGAAAATCTAATCTTGCTTGAACTCGTTGCTCCAGTAAAAGCATCGCTTCCACCCGTCACGTTAATTGCTGTGGCACTTCCTGAGTCCATGAAATAAAGAGAGCTTTCGGCTTGAACCAAAAACTCAGTAGAGTAAGGGATGATAACTTGAGGCACTTCGTTTGTCGTGATTCTGTATTCAAATTTTGGACGGCTACCAGGCCTTGTAATGAGATCTTTATTTTCATCAATGACCATGTTTTTGATGATTTCATTTTGCCGAATGTCACCACCGATTGTGAAGTCAGTCATGCCACCGGAAAAATCATCAATAGGTAAAGCGCCCAAGTTATCCATAAATTATCGTTAAATCCAATGTGTTATCGTTTACTGTTACTGTCATTGTGGTGGCCGATGCTTTTGTCACAGTGGGAAATATTCTATCCCCCGTGGCATCATCAACAAAGCTTAAGGTGTTGTTTTCATAAGTCACACCACTTGGGAATGTCACTGTTGCCGCGTAAGTCGAGCCACCGGAGTCAGCCCCCCAGTCTCCACTTTCAATCGCGCTGGTGGTGGCCGTGATGTTTTTAGACTTTATCTTTTCGCCATCAGTACCGTCATGCTCATGAGAGTTTGATAAATCGATATTATCTTCAAGATTTGAAAACCATACGGACCCACGGTCTCCTGTCTCTGGCTTCTTATACCCTTTTGAAAGTGTTGTACTCATTGGATCTTTCCTCTCTCACAGCTTTTAAGTCTCTCATAAAGTTTTTCAGGATCCTCGCAAACCAACTTCTTGCCGTTGTGTTCGATGATTTTAAACTCCCAAACTATGGGCTCATCGATCTCGACTGTGCTTAGGCACCCAGTGTTAAATAGAATTAAAAACATCATTAAGTTTTTTCTCATCCTTTTCCTCTAAAGCCTTAGCCAGGGCGTCGAGATTCTTTTTCATCTCTTCTCTGGACATTTTCTTTTCTTTAGCCTGCCCCCCATTATAGAGGGCCTTATAAATAGCAATAAGCTCTGGCAAATAGCTCAGAGCCTTTAAGAGTGCTGGCATTAAAACTTGCCACCAATTTTAAACACCAAATACCCCAGGGCATCGGCACGAAACTTTGATTTCATTTCATCGTCAATTTGATCAATCCCATTGATTGCTAAATGAAGCTCATCGAGCAAACCCACATAGTCTTGAAGGTCGGCTTTCGCTTTCACCTTTTCATAGACTAGCTCTAGGAGATCAATCATCTCTTTAGTTTCTTTTGGCACGTTAATCACTTCTTCAATTGTTTGTACTTCACTCATCTTTTACCTCTCCTTGGTTGTTTTAAAAATCACTGGTTTCTACTAAATCGTTTCTTTCTTCTAGTTGAATGTAGGTTTCGCCCCTACTATTGTCGCCCGCAATCTTTGAGCTTGTTGACGTGGATGAGCTAACGAAAGTTAGAGAGGTGGCAGTCGCTTTGAACTTAAAGGAAACAGGTATACTAAAGAGGTCTGTGGATGTATCGGACGATTCATTTATTAAGACCATATAATAATCAAGAATACTGCTGTCATGCGTGGGACTAACAGACACCGCCGAATCAGCGACAATAACATCCAATTGAAAATATAATTTTCCAGTAACATCATACCACTTGCCAATTACAAGATTACTAAATGTTAAATCCGAAATAGTTGTATTTGTAGTAACATCAGCACTCAACGTTTTAGTTTGTATTTTATTCTTTTCTTTAACTGCCCCGATGACTGTGTAGTCTGGGAGGGATGAGATTTCTATCCAGTGGAGAGTTGTTGAGTTGCTTAAAGTCCCCGCTGGTCCCCTAAAACTAAGTAATTCACCTTTTTCTAAGTAACCAGACCAATCGAATTTATGAAAATTATAACTGGCATTTCCGTTTGTACTCACTAACTTGCTAAGAGTACCGTCAACGTATGCATATAATAGACCCGCCACCCCAGCGGTGTAAGCTATGCCGCCCTGAGCTTTATAATACCCAGTTTTTGGTGCTGTGAATTGAGTACCATTCCAAGCTCCGTGAGAGTCTCGAACTTCTGTAAAAGTAATGTTTGTAACGTTGGCAGTAATTGAATTACCACCATTGCCTGCACCACTAACCCTAACAGTCTGCAAGCTTAGCTCGTTGTCGTTCATTGTCGGGCCTGTTACGGCTGGGACTGTGTAGGTTGCTTGCCAGTTAGCTAACGCAGAAGTTGTGGCTGTATTTGCCCCGGAATAATTAACTGTATAGACTCGTATTGCCCCGGCGGTAGTAACGCTTGCTCTATATAATAGAGTACCCGTCTGGACGTAGAGGTTTGAAGTGTTAGCGACTGGTATCGCCCATTCTGGCAAAACTGCATCAGCACTCGCTGGAGTATAGTTTGATGCGTAGGTTAGAGCCGTTACAGCCTTAACAACAACTAGGTTCCCAACTCTCTCAACCTGAATTTCCCCAGCCGTAAAATCACCGCTTCCGGTCACATCAATAGTCGCAGACTTTCTATAAACCGTTTGAACTGAAGCCGCTGGACCAAGTTTAAACTCATCGAAATATAAGTCATAAGCACTTGCATTAGTGCTATTTACTTTAAGTCTAACTTCAATGCTTTCAGTAGTAGGCCCAATATCAACATGACCATTAGCAGTTGTTGAAGTGCGGAGGAACTCTAAATCTTCAGTAGCACCTGCATAAAGCTCAACGTCATTGCTTAAGTCCCAGAATTGAAGAACAAAATCTCCAGAGACATAAGCTGCATCAGTACAATCAAAAGCCATAGAGTAAAATAAATGACCTTTACGTCTATCAATTAAGTCTACGTCTTGCGTAGTGAGTTTAATATATTCACCCGAGGCATCGTTAGCAGACTTGGCTACTTTGAGTGAACCGCCCCCGGCCAAAGGTGCGCTAGTTTCCCGTGACAAAGTCAAATAGCTAGCAGATTCACCAGCACCGTCATCCGTAGTCCATGACCCAATTGTAGAATTAAGCTCAGCACTTATCGTATCAATGTAGTTTTTCGAACCACCACCACCAGCGGCATCTCCCCAAGAAACACCAGCAGACTGAGTGCTATCAGCCGTTAAAACCTGACCGTCACTTCCTACAGCCACACGAGCTGGTGTGCTTGCTCCTGTTGCTGCGTAAACATCACCCTTTGTTGTAAGAGTCGCTTTTGCTGTTTTTGTATCGGCATAAGCCTTAATCGATTGTTGTGTTGCAAGCTGAGTGGCAGAATCACTTGCCATATTATCTTCATCTAAAACAGCGGTCCCGCTCACCGATGTATTAATGACGGGACTAGTATGAGTTTTATTTGTTAGTGTTTGTGCCTGATCGGTATTAGCCACAGTTCTGACACCTGAACCATCGTGATATTTCACCTGGCCTGAATCAGCGGTTTGAATAACGGTCTCCCCACGCTTGGTGGGATTTGTACCTCTGGCCTCTAATTGCGCGTCAATTAACTGTGACTTTACTTTCATTACACGTCTCTTTGTGGAACTGCGTAAACGTGGAAGCGAACTTTACCATCCGTTAATGCCGCTGTTCCGATAGCGATTTGCAAAGCTTCACCTGAAGCAACAGCAATTCCACCAGCAGAACTGGCAAGAGTTAAACTATCAATTCCAGTAAACCCAGAATCAAAAGCCAATGCTCCAGTCAAACCAGTTGATCCAGCTTCAACAGTCACCGTCGCTGAGCCACCGCTTGTAAAGGCTGTTTCCTCATGAGCAATGATTTTTGTAACAATCATAGCCTCTGGGAAAGTGTAACCCAAAAGGACATCGCCAACGGCTCCTCCGTTAACAGCAAAGTCATAAGTTTTAGAAATAACTTTTTCCCCGCGAGCAATAGCTTTTGCAATACCCTCAGACTCCATGGTCCGGCTTGATTGCTTTAAAAATTCTTCTTGTTGTTTAGTTAACATTTTAAATTTCTCCTTAAACGTAGAAAATCCCTGGGCCAAGCTTCTCAGTCGTCAACCGACCCGCCACTACAGCCAAGGGACTCTTAAATTTATTAAACTATTGGATTCGGAATACTATGGATAATACCTTGGTGAGAAGGCGCTTGTATACAGAGGGTTGCCTCAAAACAAGTATCAATAATATTTACTTTTCCAGTCGCTGCGCGATCAACATAAAATTCGTTTCCATTAGCATCAACATCACGCTTAAAGAAAGAATTGCCAACTAAACAGATTCCTTTTTTATCAAGAACCATGCAAAGAGTCGGATCGATGTCACGAATAAAAACAAACTTAGCCATTCCATCAGGGCCTAAGATATCAACTTCACGCATACCATAAGAAGCCTTTTTAGTTTCAGCCTGGTATCTTTTGTTGTTCTCAAGTCCAGCGGCAATGTGCTGCATGAAAGAAAGGGGAAGGACCATGATTTTATCCATGCTACCTTTTCCTTGATCCATTACTTGGTAATAAGCACCAAAAAGATCATCAAGTAGAGTCGCTTTTTCAAAACCACTACCATCGATATTTACAGCCTGTAAAGTCGGGTAAGTCGCCTTAGCGTAACCAAAATAGTTAGTTGATCCACCCGCAGCAGCAGATAATAAAATATCTTTTATTGTCTGAGGTACATCGGCTTGACCTGGGTTATAAACCTTAGCGTTTTGAACCAAAGTGTAAGCTGAAAGATCCACGGCTGACCCGCCACTTCGAGCACTTTTAATCGTTAACACCTTAGTGTTAATGTTGATAGCTACGATGTAACCAGAAACACTTGAGGAGTTACCATCATCAACAACAACTTTTTGACCGATGTTAAAACGATGAGGATAGTTAACAGAAACCAACCCACCAGCGGTACAATCAGCAGTACACTGATCAATTGATCCATCACCAAAATAAGTAACAGAAGCCATTTGAGACATAAGCTCAGTGAAGCGAGTTAACCTATTAGGAAGGATTTTAAGATAAGAAGCTTTCATGTTTCCATGTCTGCGCAAATCTTTTTGAGTTATCTTATATGTACCCCAAAGCTCTTTAAGATCACTGTTAGTAAGTGTTCCCATTAAGAACGCATCTTCACCAATATCGTCTGCGGCTGTAAGAGCTCCCCAAGAAAAGTTCGCAGCTTGTGCGGCTTCAAATGGGATTTCCATGGTTCCACCATACCAATCCGTTTTCTTCTCGACCCAATTAATGAACCAATTGTGTCTTTTCAACATTTCCATGTGGAGGTTAAAGGGGGTATATCTTTTTAATACACTATTAAAACTTTCGTCTGTTGCTGCCATTAGATTTCCTTTTTCATATCTAGCAATAAATCCCCATAAGGCTTTGGCGCGATATTATTAGTATTTACTAATAGCAAATACCAAAAAAATATCACGCGACATAGCCAGGAGAAAAGTTAAAAACTAATCGAGATACCAAGTTCTTCCTTTGCGAGTCTCTCAAGATCCTCAGGAGTATTAATGGTTCTCTGTCCTGGTGAACTGCCATTACCATCAACGGCTGGTATCACTGGAACTTCCTGTCTTTTATTACCTCTGGCGGGTTGGCCTTGGGTTTTATTGCCAGCAGCGGATTGGCCCTCTGGACTTTGATTTGTCGTTTGGCTTGAAGCGGATTGGCCCACCAAACTACTTAAATTGTATCGGTCGATTATATCATTTGCAATAGCCCTTGGACCATAAATTTTGCCAGTCTCTTGACTTAATTGTGCACCTCTTCCAGCCACTTCCCGGAAAAAAGCTCCTTTTCCATGTTTTTCATCAAAGGCATTTACCACCGGGCTGTACTGAGGGTCTTGAGAATATTCGTCAAACTCCCTATAGACCTGGCTTTCAAGCTGTTGCTGGTGAGCAGTTTCCATACTCTGCATTCGCATTTCATACTTTTGCATCTTGCGATCGGCTTCCATCTCGAGTTTTGATGCTTGAAGCTGTTCTGGACTTTTATTAGCCACATCATAGGCGTGTTGGATCAAATCCTTCTCACTAAACCCGAATCCACTTAATAATTGAGGCAAACTAGGCTTTGGAAGCTCTGCTTTTTCCCAAGCTTTTCCGAAATCCCCCAATTTAGCACTACTATAGAAACCATCAAGATTTTGATAAACCTGATTGAGTTCGCCTTCAGCTTTTTCTCTTTTATCTTGAACAAACTCAAAACCCTCGGCTTTATGGAAAATATCGCGATAATAATCCTCTTTTTCCTTAGAATCGATGACTTTTGAGAGCTCCTCAGGCATTTGCCGCTCTTCTCTCAAATACTTAAATGTGAGGTTTGGAGTGAAAGCCTCGGACTCATTGGTATCACCTTGGCCCTCTTTTTGGTCCGCTTTAATGACCGACTCTTCATTTTCAGATTCCTGCGCTTTATCTGGCGCTGTAATCTCCGGTTCTTTCGCTCCCTCTTCAGTAGAATCTTCTCGGGGACTATCTTCTTTTTCTCCCTCGACCTCTTTTGCGTCATCAACACCATCCTTGGTAGCAGCTTTTATATGCTCACTAATGATATCTGAATCACTCTTTGAATTATCAATCACCGAGGCATCATCAGTTATCGTATTTTCATCTAATGTTTGAACTTCCACTTCTTTCATTTTCCTACTCCCTTAGGTTAAAACATTTCATCAGGCATCATCGGACCCATCTCACCTTGCATCGGTGGGGGGCCTTGAGGACTCTGTAAAATATTAATATTTGATTGAACGTCTTTTATTTCTTGCAATCTTTGTTGATAAAGCCCCTGTTTTTCCATGTTCTCTTTAAGCCACATCAGGGCGTCATTTGGCACTTCCATTCGAGAAGTTTTCTCAGGATTATTAGGGTCATCATTAACGTAAACATCAGCGCGCACCAAGTTTCCACTTGTAGGGATCATGCCAGCACTGGCTGCCCTTAACTCTTCAGCTTGCTGGTTCATGACTTGCTCATGCTCCTGGGCCTTAGCTTCAAACATTTCTTGAATTTGTGGATCAAGCCTGCCGAAATCTTTTTGTGACATTCTACTGGTAAGAAAAGAGAGCATAAGCTCATGGTTGTCTCTCTTCCTAGCAGGAACATAAGTGCCGCGCTCAAGTTGTAAGATATCACTCTCAATGTTTTTGTGATGAATGGTCACGTGCTTAAAAGCTTGCTGACGATTTAGAATTGGAAACTGCATAAGAAGGGAAACTCTAGTTTGCTCATCAAGATCTTTTCCTGAGTAGTGCATGATGGTTTCAAGTTCCATGGTTTTACCCATCATGGTCTCAAGATCCCCACTAATCTCCTCTAATTTAACTTGGTAATCAAGGCGATCAATTTGCTCAAACTCTTCAAAGTTTACAGCCTCCCCCTGGCCAACAACTAACTCAAATCTTTCTGGAGTCATATACTTTTGCTCTAGAAACAAATAAGTGTTAGCAACATCTTTAAAATACCGCTCCAATTTCCCCGCAGGTTTAGAGAACTTAATCTTTTGCCTTTGCATTTTAAAAAGCTCAGCCTTTGGCTCAAAGCCCTGTGCCGATGGGTTTCTGTTGTCATCAATACCTAGCAGTTTATAAATTTCAGCGATATTGTGCTCTAGAAACCCAACGAATTGCTCACCACTTTTCCCTTGAAAATACTGAGGAGTTCCAGTCGTATAAAAAACCCTAATTCCAGGGTGATCAACACCGCGCTCAAACTTAGCACCTTTTGATAGCACAACCTTATCATCGCCGACGGTCAGGTGATGTTCAACTATTTTTGAGGCACATCGATTCGCCTCTAATTGTGCCGGACGCACTCGTTTAATTGGCGAGAAACCACGCGCCGAGCTTTCAAAGCGATCATGACCCTCCCACTTTATAGGAAAGGCAATATCCCCATGCTCACCAAAAGGAATAACTCCCTCAAAGAGTTTTCCATGCTCTGTCCATATTACAAAATAACCTTTTGGATACTTTGGGCACTGGCGAAAATACTTTTCTTTTAAAAGGGTGTGATCTTCTTGCTCCTCGAAAGTCCCGTTGCCAGAATTAAAAACTCTAAAAGTAGAACCTTTTCCCATAGCAAGAGCTTCGATGGCATCATCTTTTTCGTCATCACTCATGGATGTGCTTTTTTTAATCAAAGCCTTAAGAGTGTCGTTTGCAATCATCTTTCTATAAATAAGCCAAGGGGACTCATTCATGTCCTTTGCTGACTTACATCTTAGTAAATCAAAGGGAGCAAATCTTTCAATCACCACTTGCCCATGAAACTCAGGCTTAGTGTCATCAGGGCACATTTCAAACTCTTGAACCATTTGCCCGAATTCATTTACAAGCCCTGGCTCTGTTGTAAGCTTCCCATCAGGAGTTTTATAAAGGGGCTTTTCCTCCCCATCAATGAGCTCTACTTTTTGCTTAAAACCTTTTAAGCCACCCTTAAGTGGATTGTAATAAATCTTAGAGCACACTTCACCGAGTTCAAAAAAGTTATCAATACTTTGTTCTCTAAAAGCCTCCCACTTATTGGCCTCCTTAGAGTGATTCCAAATTTGCCTAACAATCTCAGCAGATTTCTGGTGCCTAATTTCGCCTTCAACAGTGGGGTATGGCAAAACTCCTGGGACCATGGACGCAACAATGTCTTTTGCATCGTTGATTGCTTTTTGCGTGTGATTTTTTACCAAACGAATTCTTTTAGACTGCTTAACATTAGCATCCCTTAAGCTGCGTTCAAGACCACGGCCAACGGTTCTCCTATAATGTTGCCCGGACATAATCAAAATGTTTGATTTCATTTCTGCTAGAACGTCTCGGTCACAAGTCTCACCCTCGTGATAGGAGTTCTCTAGTTTATCAAGATTTAAGTCTTTGTTCTCTTCAGTGTTCATAATCATTCTCACTCTCATCAGTTCCATCTGATGCTATGGTGTTATCTCTTTCATGCGCCATTTGCCGAGCTTGCCACTCCACGGGGTTTGTTAAGTGAAGCATCTCTTCATCAAAATCAGTTTCCGGCTCTTCAATTTCGTTTTCTGGATTATTAGTCTCAACGACTATATTTTTTTTCTGAGTGGCATCGATAAACGCTTGGATCTCTTTATCGTCGATTTGGGTGTGTTGAGATGTGGCAATAGAACTGCTGAAAACAACATGAACACCTTCGTCATTAATTTTCAAATCAGTGACTTCGCACTCCTTGCATTTCTCGACAAGCTTGCCGAGTTTTCCTAAATCAATTTCCATTAATATCCCCCAAGGAGTTCGTTATACTCTTCAATGTCATCTTCAAAGCTCCACTCATCATCAGCATCACTATCTTTTCTAGGATTAGCGTGGCGGCTGGATTTCCTAACCTCTGGCTTTTCATCCACAGGGAAAATCATTTCACTTGTTACATGATCAAAATTCCACGCCACACTCGATAGGCTATAGCGAAGGGAATCAATGCCATCATCTTCAGCGCGAGTTTTCTTAGCACTCAGCTTCAAGTTTTCTAACTCGTAAACCAAATGCTCAGTGTGCTCACCTTCTTCAATATGATACATATTGTTTCGAAATAACGTATTCATTAAATCAAAACCAAAGTCCCTTGCTTTATCAGCTTGCCTGAAGGGAACACTCCCAGCTTGAGCTCTTAAGAAAAACTCTTTTGAATGCCAATCGTAAAAATTTCCGGTCATGTTAATGCCACTTGTCATATCAATGTATTTATTTAATATGTCTGTAGTGGTGGTGTTCTCATGCTTGTTGCCTTTCCAGAAATTATGGAGTTTTCCATATTTAAAGTCAGGCCTTACAGCCGTTATTGAAATTGCTGCTGGATGACCATCTCTGCCACCTGTACCGATATCCACCCCGCCATAAAATAGCCAGGTCCTATCGACTTTTGTTTTTGCTCTAACATTTAGATTTCTATTAAAGCTTGGGAAGGCTAAGCCCTCATCACTTACAAACTTGCCGTGAATTCTTCGATTAACTTCTCTTTCACTTGAGCACTTTGCCTTTCTTCTGGAAATTTCTTCATCAGTAAAAGGAGAAGGAGTCCCATCAGCATAATACTTACAATCATATTCAAGAGATATTTGTCTTTTAAAAGCATCGGGAAACAATTCACCTTTTTTACCCCTTAGCTCCATTGTATCGTACCATTCTTTTTGACCAATGGTGGCAGTAAAGGCAACAGACATCATTCCGTTTCGAACATTTAGTCTTTGGGATAATTCGTCATACAATTTAAAGGGGATCTCTTCATCAATACCAACTGCGTCCACAGTTGATGATTGAAAGTCTGATCTCCAGGTTTTGAAGTAAATCCTCACGCCACTATTAAACTCGTAACCCACAAAGTTATGTCTATGGGTGATTGGCTTCCATCCATAGCGCTCATGATTTTTCATCATTCCACGGGGCATGAATTCCGGCTCCCACTTTGATTTTGTTTCTTCCAGGACAGTGGGCCAATCGGGGTAAATATACCAAAAGGTTCTGGGCTTTGCTCTTGGGAAAAACTCATCCCATTTCTTAGGCTCTGTTGCGAGATCAATGAAGTGTCTGATTTGGCTACTTGATTTTGATCCCTGATTCCCTGCCACCAGAATTTTCATTCTGTTCGTTGATTTCCAGTAATCCAAAGTCCACTGATAGGGCTTAAAAGAAAACAAGTGAGGGAGACAATACTCAAGTTGTTTTCTTTTACTTAGGCGTGTTGCTTCCTCGAAAAGCTCGGTTTTTTTACTTGTCACCGAAAAACCCCAAGGATTTTGCGCTTCAGATAAATGAGGGGGCCAAAGAATTTAAATAACTTATTAACAAGGGCTCTTTTCTTTTTTGCTTTCTCAAGAGCTTTTTCCACAGGAGCATAATGTGTTTTTAAATAATCTTTACAAGCGATTCCAGCCGGGAGTGCTTTAACAATACATTTCTTAAAATCATCCTTGCCACGCGAACATTTAAGAATGGCTTCTTCCTCACTTCGAGCAGAAACAATCACATGGCGGGGATCACCCTTGATTTTA
>Ga0208646_1001371_pt1 | contig 11883 bp, 10 predicted proteins | sample AntAceMetag02UK8_FD_184762 | JGI IMG/M metagenome (GOLD analysis project Ga0208646, IMG submission 184762) | Saline lake microbial communities from Ace Lake, Antarctica - Antarctic Ace Lake Metagenome 02UK8 (SPAdes) (version 2) | ecosystem: Environmental > Aquatic > Non-marine Saline and...
AACCTACATCCAGGGTATGAACTGGTGAAGAATTTGCGATACCTACGTTCGCGGTCGTCACGAGACTCGTCACGGTATTCCTAAACTCGATTGTGTGTGTCGTTGTGTTTCCGAGGTTTGTCGTGGTTTGTAAATTTGGTTGTAAAACGTCTACAGCAGCCACCCCTGAATCAGACATCTCTTTTGTGCCTCGGTTATACGTAAGAATCTTGTTGTCTCGATCAGAAATATCAAGCACTTGACGTAAAGGGGTTATGTATACCGATCCCGATTGTGTCGCATCAATCTGTTCATCACTGGCGTTAAAAACGATCGTATTCTCACCCTGGTCTTCTTGGGCATTTTTACCAAACCGAATCTTGGTAGACCTCTCAATAGTCGGAATGTTCTTGACCATTTAATATAGGATTGTATTTTAATTTGCATAAAGTAGACCAGCCATACCATTTTCGATACGAAGTATGTTGTAATTGACTGCATAAATTGGGTCATTAATAGGCATACTATCGCTCATAATCTTGGCTGAGTCCAAGCGACTGAAGTTGAGTGTGCCTGTGGGTTGGAGGGAACTGGTTGAGAGACAGAAACAATAGAGAAAGAAATCTGGGGAAGTCACGAAATTTGTATGGTAATAATTCATGACATCAATAAAATGAGGCTTACCCCATTTATAGTTGCTCACATCGAGACCGTTAATGTTCAATTTGACTTTATTCGTGGGTGAAGTAAGTGCACCGTTTGTCGTGGTGTCTGAAGATGCGAGATACTTTATAGGATGATTGAATGTGAGATCTTGAACAACTTCACCCGAACCTATATTCTTTTGCACTTGGGTGATGAGGAGATCATGTTTTCGGGAAGCAATATTTCCACGCTCTTCGTTATCGAGATAGTAATAATTTGCGAAGCACTCTACGTTATAGTTTGAAGCTGCTGTAGCCCAATGAATACGGATTTCTACATTATGGTAATTCAACGCCACTAGGGGGAGGGCACATTGTGGGCCTTCACAAAAGAAGAAACGAAGGGGATAAAAATAGGATCGAGCGCTCACACCTGGGTGTGTACCGTTTGAACTCTTGGAAACATTTTGGGCGAACGTATCAATAGCGATTTTCTCGGTGAAGATGGCATCTTGGCTATCGATGAGGGAACCCCCGATATAGAGTTCCACTTTATCGATGATTGTATCCCATCTCTGAATATCGAGGGCTTGGGTGGTATCATCTATTGTAAAATAGACATACCCGAGAAGGTCTCCAGATCGTTCGAATTGAATACTGGACATTGAATTGTTTTTCACCGCTCCATGGATTGTTTGTTTTTCAATGGATTGTGAAAAATTAGCATGTCTTTTGAATGTTGAACTAAAGAAAGATATTTCGGGATTACCCATGATGTATTCATCCTGGGCACCGATAGCGATCAATTGAACAATACCAGCGGACATGGTATACTACTCTAAGGGGAGAAAATTACAAATTTGGTTTTCTACACACAAAACGAAGGACTAAGAAGTTTTTATCGTCGGCACCCGCACGTTCGATAGTTTCACCATCTTGGTTACGGATAGTCACCGTGAGGCGGTCGAGGCGGCGAATGGGATCAATATATTGTGTAGCGATGAAGTACTCATCCCTAAAGTTCACAACCGCACCAGGAGTACCAGTGGTCGACAGACTCGCAAAAGAACCACGAATCATACTCAAAGATGCCTGTCCATCGTATACATTTGAGGCACGGTCAGAAAAGATAGAGTCTAATTCTTTGATAGATACGTAGCAATGTTCAGTATCCGCAGCTGTCTTGATACGAGCAGTAAGAAGTCTAGCCTGAACAATATTCTTGAGGGGTTGGTTGAGAAAACATGTGAAAGTATTGGCACTAGCTTGACCAATGGTGTCAATAGTGACGGTGTGATACTCATAGTTAAGATCTGGAATTGTCTCTGTTGGTGAAGTGATCAAAGCCATTTATAGTTAGCCTAGATTAAAGATCCACCAATTCCGTCAGAAATCTCATAACTCGCATGGTCTGAGACGAGCTTTTGGGCACCACAGAGACCACCTGGGGTCAGTGACTTAGTGTAGGCACTCCCATTCTTGTAACCGGGGGTGCAATCCATCTTATTCTCCAGGTCAAAAATGGAACCTTGACTGATGGGGGTAATCTTGATTGGCCTGGGTTGGTAAGCGCTGGTATCACGGAACATCATCAGCGCAACGATGATGAAGAACAAAACACCAATGGAAGTGAGGGCGTTACGGTTAGCCTTGTTAAGGTTGAACATTTACTATGTACATATATTTTTTTAAAGTGCGTTAAAGATATTTTTTTTAGTTTCTACATAGAGAGTAGATGGACGAAGAAATCGTACTCGACCGTGGAACTACACATGTGATGAAATTAGACGCCGACGAACAGGCACTCATGGATGAGATTGAGATATCAGCTCCTCGCCCCAAGCCTGTGCCACGCCCTACTCAGCACGCATATCGCCCTCAACCCCAGCAGCACCAAGAGGCTATGGATGCTTTTGTGAATCCCAATAAACAGTCGGCCCCCCATCAGCCCACACAAGAGGAGGAAATTGATTATGGTGAGGATGAACCCACATTTTACGATGATGAGCCCATGGGTCCAGGTTCCCAGGAAGAACAACCTTCTAAGGGATACACCTCTGTGGATGAGGAGAAGTCAGATCTTCTCAATAAATTGACTCGTCTGGAGAAGAAGGGCTTCACTGTGAATAAGAGACTGAACGCCTACTCCAACGTGGATGAGCTCAGGTCAGAGGTGAAGCGGATCACGTACAGTATTGATGTTGAGCAATCATTACGTTTCTCTAGGCGAATGCTCGTGGCATGTGTGACTGGTTTGGAGTTCCTTAATAAGAGGTACAACCCCTTTGAGGTTCAACTCGAGGGTTGGTCCGAGTCCATCATGGAGAATGTTGATGACTATGATGGTGTGTTCGAAGAGCTCTATGTAAAGTATCGCTCGAAGGTCAATGTTGCCCCAGAAGTCAAGCTCATCATGATGTTAGGTGGTTCGGCGATGATGTTCCACTTGACAAACAGTATGTTCAAGTCGGTTATGCCCAACATGAACGATGTGATGAAACAGAACCCCGATCTGGTGAAGAATATGATGGCTGCCGTGCAAAATACTACCAGGGCTCCTGGTGGCCCGGCAACAGATGCCCCCGTGGGTGGAACTGGTAACTATGAGATGCAGGGTCCAGGTATAGATATCTCAAGTCTCATGGGTGGTATCATGATGCCCCCTCCACCCCCAATGAACACCACTATGGGTGGGGGGGCCCGAGAGAGTGTACTCGACGATGATGACATGTCCGATATCATGTCCATCTCAGGGGACTCCACTGGTGGTGAGGTCAAGGAGGTGAATGTGAGTGCTTCCAAACCCAAGCGAACCAGGCGAAAGAAGAAGACGGAAATTAATCTCTAATTACTATATAAATGATAGCGTATTGTCCGCTGGAGGAACTGGATCCTCCTGTCCGACAGCAGAAGTCTGTCGTGAAATCCAAGACCGAGGAGGTGAAGCCTCAGATCGGTCGTGAAGAAACTGAATTGAATTACGTCATCATGGCGTTCATTGTCGGCGTTGTTTTACTCGCCGTCTCTGATACCATCAGGGCATAAGTGTATGTATTATGTTTACCGTGGGGTATAGTCCCCCATAGTAAATTTAGTAATTGAAATCGTTTTTAAGAATTTCACTGTCCGTATCATCTGGGTCACCCAAAGCAGCACCCGTGCGCACAGCTGTGAATGCACCACCCCGAGAAGACATGAGCTCTACTGAAATGTCATAGGAATATAGCGTACCAGATTCGATATCCTCTGTGTTCGGTACGAGTAGTACACCGGTTTTACCCGTAGTGACCGTAGGACTCCATGGATATGAATTTGTACCACCGAATAAATTTTTAGTACCAATTGCTATATCCACAGTAGATGTACTCCCATCATGCGTCCCCCCCTGAATTTCGAGTAGCATAGTACTCATGTTTTTATAAATACCAAAAGCAGTGTCAACTAACCTCGCAACAGCCACAATCTTTGCATAGAATGAACCTGTACCAAAAACAAGTTGAACATCACTGGATTGACCCACCCCACGTTGGAATGTGTAGGCGTATTTCTTACATGAGACTTGATTAGAAGTTGTGATGACACCACCACCAACCTCGAGTGCCGTATTCGCAGTTCGACCCCCTAAATCGATGGCAACTGCATTACCAAGATCGATGTTCCCACCGACGGTAAGATTATTATCAACTGTGAGGTTACTCGCAATCACAGTCTCCGTAGAACCTGGATTTATATACACATTCCCTAGGGTATCCGAGAGAATGTTTGATGTACCCCCAGTTGTTGTGAATTCGAGAATTGCGTTACTTGTGGGGTTCTGGATGCGAGCTATTCCATCATACACATGAAACTTAGTCATGGGGTTGACCGTACCAATACCAACATTACTCGTGTGTACAACATGGAGTCCATCGGCTTCAGAAAAATCATTCTCTGCACCGATTGTTATACCAGCGGTTGAGTGTGTAGAGTTTCTAAAACCTCTCACATAGCCACCATACCCAGCTGTAGTGTACAGAAGCATTCCCGTTTTTTTGTTTGTACCGGGACTCTCAAGTCTGAACATGTCCAAATCCGTCGTTCTAGAATCGTAGAGATGTATGTTTGAACTGGGGGTAGCAGTACCTATACCGAGACGACCAGCCCCATCAAAACGAGCAAACTCAGTATCAACTCCATTTGTAATTTCATGCACAAATGTCATTGGGCGTGCAGTACCTTCATCGCCAATATTTCTATAGATATTCACTGAATCCTCACCAACGGGATTTGTTGTCTCAAACTCGATCCCTGAGAGTTTGAACTGACCACCAGCGGTAAATTCAATGTTACCCGCCACAACCAGTTTGTTCGCTTCATTGGATGGGACTGTATTGATCTTACCACCAATGATTACTGCACCCCCTGTTGTTATACGCAAAGGTATATCAACAGTTACATTAAGTTCAGTGAGTGGGAGTTCAGTAGCCAAATCAAATACGGCATCATTATACGTCTGAAATAGATGTTCTGCGGCAATGTGACGTATTCTCGTAGGACCTTCATCACCAGACCCTTTGTTACCCTTGTAGATGACAAGTTCGTTTTTGGCTTGATCAGCGCCATACCGTCTTTCGATAAATGCAGTATTTCCAAATAAACTTCCCTCGAGACCACTGAATGTGAGTTGATTTCCAATCACGACATTACCATTGACTTCTAACACACCTCTAGTGACATCTGTACGAATACCAACATTACTGTCTGCTCCATTGATGTAAAAAATAGTCGCAGCACTCTCAGAAACTTTGAGATAATTCTCCGAAATCCTGAAATCACTTGATGCACCGGAAACACCCATAGACCAACCAGTTTCAGCTCCATTATCACTTTGGATAAACGACACAAATGCGTTACCATCAGATGTATCCGTTTGTGCAGATATAATTGCATCTCCCGCTGATGCACCGTGATTGTGCACTAAAATACCATTTGTATCAGGGTTTGCTATTCCTGTAGAATAGACTTCCAGGTGTGCAGTTGGTTGGGTTGTCCCAATACCCACTCGCCCATCAGCTCTTAACGTCAAAATCTCAGATTCATCACTGTATCTATCATCGGCGAGTAATATATCAAGTTTCGAGTGAGATTTACCAGATTCATTGTCATATTTACCCATCTTGAATGTAGCTCTAACACCATCACGTGTAGATGTACCCTCACGTGCTAAATGCATAACCGTCGCCAGGTCAGGTGTTGTATTATTTATGGGTTGTGTATTTGTGACAACTAGGGGTGTTCCCAAATGGTTAAAGTTATTCCTATACACGGGCTGTTGATTGATAAATGCAGTACCCCCAGAGGTTTGGAAGAGGCCTTGGGGTTGTGTCGTCCCGATACCTACGTTACTATTTTCTAAAATAGTCACCTTTGCTGTACCCATAGTTGAGGTTTGACTTGCGAAGAAGTTGAGGCCCTTCCCAGCACTCAAGATGTTTTCAATTTTATTTTCACCTGTAGCTGGGTTTGAATACATACGCATTCCACCAGTACCATATACCACTGCATTACTTCCAGTGACGTGGACATTTCCTGAAACTGTGAGAGTCTCAGAGGGGTTTGTATTGGCGATACCAATCTTACCATCAGAGGTTATACGCATCCTCTCGGCGTTCTTGGTTTTGAATCTAATATTTTGGTTGGTGACTGAAGTACTCGCACCATAGACCTCAATGCTACTCACGTTAGAAGCGGTCGGACCAGACTTGAGCACGAGAGCATTTGAGGTACTGTCGGCACCAGAATGATCTGCGTGTACTGTCACCGATACATCTGAGAAGACACTTCGGGTTTGAATGTTTGTAGTCACAGTGTTACCCACAATTGTCAGTGTGTTTCCGGAGGTGAGGTTCGCAAACACTTTGGCACCCACGGAAAAGTCATCAATTGGGGAAAGATTGGAAACACCTGAGGGGTAGGTTCCTACCGTGCGTAGCGCGACCATTTGAACATTGGCCCCAAATATGACAGGTGTAAGAGAAGTTGCATCAATTTGCAACAAGTCGTTTGTACTGACGATACCACCATTACCCAGGTTTAATTGTTCTATAAAGACGTTACCAGTCGCATGTATCACATTTGAACCTATATCATCTATATATACATTAGAACCCACGCAGAGTGTATGTGTCGGGGCACTATTCGCAACACCAACAATACCTTCAGTGTAAAATTTACCATACACATGGACATTGACGGTATTCGAATCCATGGCAATCGTCTGTTGTCCGGGACCACCCACTGTGTAAGCACTATCGAACGTTCTTGAAAAAAAGAACTCCGTATTGGCTGTTGAATATCCAAACACCAAGTTTGCTTCTTCACCTGGGTGATCAGTCATTATGAGACCATTATCATACGCACCCCCTGGAAATCCATCAGCCATCTGAATGACCGCATTTGAAACAACCAAGTTGTTCGCAGCTAAATAGGTTAAATAATCGGTAATAAATACATTACCATCTACTCGTAGGTCACCGGTCACGTTGAGGTTACTTGATTCAACCACAACATTTCCATTTTTGAAAACAGCCGAGTTAAAACTGCCGTCATTATCTTCACCAACAGTGAGTTGTTTCCCGACAGCAACATTTGTGGAGTATGTATTACCAGTAACTTTCAAAACATTGGAACCAGCACTATTCACAACAAATTCGTTATTTACAGTTCTTAGGATATTAGATGTAGTCACATTCGTGGATAATATATTACCAGTCACCTGTAGGATATTTGGTCTTTGGCGATCGATGATAACATTACTTACACCAACCTGAAAATCATGGATTGGATTGGTAACACCTATACCAACTTGACTCGCAGACATACGAAAAACATTTGTGAAAGCAGTGAGATTCATATCACCTGTGGCAGTCAGAGAACCTGACATATTGAGATTCGCTACTGTGATTTCATCTGCTATGATCTCACCAGCTTCGATACTCGCCACACCCGTAATAATATCTTGTTCTCTGGGTGTGGCATCTAGACTGCCGACATAAATTTGGCCAGCTGTGACGAGAATGCCATCCGCTTGCGTCGCCATATACATTAATTACCGAATAAAATTCCAGCTAAACCATCTTTGATCCTGAGTACATTATAGTTTACAGCATAGACGTACATGTATGGACGGTCCGCCGCCTCTGCACCACGGATAACGAGTTTTGCGTTATCAAGCCGGCTAAAATTGCATGAACCAGAGGGGTTGTAATCGGATGCGTTGAGACAAAAGTGGTAGGCGAAGTATCGTGTCAGTGTTGGTGAGTGACTGGGCATATTGAAATGTGTCTTACCATATGTTGATTTGTAATAGTTTTGTGCTGTGTGAAAATATGTCGGTGACATATTTTCTAGGAGTGGTGTACCATTAATTTGTATATCAGCATTTTTAAACGTAAAACGATCCACGGTGAAGTTGATTTGAGATGTCCCAAATCCAAAGAAGAGTGACTTTACTGGATGATTGAAACTAGAAATATCTAGGACATTGTATCCACCTGAATCAGTTTTATTGTCTGTGACACTGTTGAGAGGGAATTCAACTCGTTGTGTCTGTGTGATGACAAAGTCTAACGTACGTTTCGTGAGTGACTCCCTCTCCTCAGTATCTAGGTAGAGGTAATTTCCATACATGGTCGCTTTCTTTTCAGATGCTGGAATGACTGCGAGTGTCGCTTGGTCAAATGTAATTCGTATTTCTACTTGATGACTCTGTAAAGCCACTAGGGGTAAAAATGCTTTGTGATCACAAAAGAAAAAATGGAGGGGTACGAAATATTTATTCGACAATGAAGCCTTGTTATTGAGTTCTTGGGATTTGTTGTATGTGTCCGCTAGGTAGTTTGGCCAAATTTCACTGTAATAATCAAAATGTTGGGAATCAACTTTTTGACCACCTATGAAAAGATCGATAGTCGAGTTGTAAAAGAGGTTCGATGCGATGTTGTCATTACTATTACTGTCAGCCTCGAACCAGAGTCCATTGATGACATCACCCAATACTGGAATGGTGATGGAAGTGTCACTATCAGTAATAGTTTTGATAAACTTGGGAGCTTGAGAGAAATTTGTGTGCCGTGTAAATTTTGTACGGAAAAAGGAATGTCCCTCATCACTTGTCAGATATATGTCTTGAACACCTTTTGAGACAAGTTGTATTAATGCACCGGACATTTAATTATTATTTAGATTATAAAAACAGACACTTTCCCTGAGGGAAGTCGCTCTTCTTTTCTTCAACCTGCTTCCCATGTATTTTGAAACCACCTTGTCTATACACTTTCATCCTTTTGAAATACATAGCTGTGAAGATTGACCAAGGATCATGAACATCATAGATGTGGGGATCATTCTTCTTACCCTTCGTCTCTCTCATAATTCTCCCAATGCTTTGGGTAATATCAGATTTGGGTGACGCTAGGATGACAGTATCTAGAGTGGGTATATCTAGACCCTCATGGGCTTGACTGAACGTCGCAAAGATGATCTTTTTCTTTGAGGACTCTTGGAGGGCAGCCTCTTTCATACCACCCATGTAGAGTCCAGATGTCTTGGGGAAACACTGATGAAGAAACTCACAATGTTGTCGGCGGTCACTGAGAACTAGAAGTTGTCTCGTCCCAGATGAGGCTTTCTTGACAAGTTCCACTAACATCCGATTTCTCTGGCGGTCCTCGACAACTTCTGTGATCATGTTGGGCATTGATATCTTTCCATTCCGCATGGAGGGTGGTGGATTCCTGTAATTTGGGGACTCGAATGTTATTGGAAAAACCTCAACCTGTTCCTGATTTTTTCTCTCAACCGCAAAGAATGTTGGTCCCATGAACCAATGAAGAACCTTGGTGAGACCATCTTTCCTCTCTGGGGTTGCTGAGAGACCAAAGATATGTCGAGGACACATCTTAAAAAGACTCTGACTGAACACCTTAGCACAAATATGATGCGCCTCGTCTACGATGAGTGTTCCTACAGAGTCAAAGTCTGAGAAGCTATATTCCTTTAGGGACAACGACTGGAGCATTGCGATGACAAAATCACACGCAACCTCTTTTTTGTCCTGCTGTACAACACCAATCGTAGCACCCGGGCAAAATTGTTGGATGCGCTCCCTCCACTGGTCAGCTAAGAACTGTTTGTGTACGACAATCATGGTCCTGTACCCCAGTTTACATGCTATAGCCAAGGATACCGTCGTTTTGCCGTAGCCACATGGTAAAGAAAGGACACCATGCCCTGCTTTAATTGCTGCTGTGAGTGCCTCATTTTGGTGTGTAGCATCTCGGAGTTGTCCAACGAATTTGGTTTTGATACGGGTAGGTTCGGGACGTTTGTCTTCCCGAGGCTCTCCAAGCTTATCGGTTCCATAGAATCTTGGAACGCAGACTCCAGTCTTAGTTGCTCTGAAAACTTTGAAAGGCGGTGGAGGAAATCCATAGTCTCCATTGACCACAGGTCTTACCGTTAATTCTTTTTTAATTTCTTGGATTGGTCCTTCACTCACCAGATACCCCGTTCTTGTAAGGGTTGTCATTAATTACTTATTTAAAGGGTACAAACTTTAAATGAGTATAAGATGCCTACCGTCGACGTTGAAGAGAATATTAAACAACTGCGTGTTAATATTGATAAAATGACCCAAGAGGTTTTTAGACTTCAAGGGATGCTCCAAACATTTGAGGGGTTTAAGAAGGGTGGTCTGAAAACTATTGACCTTCCCAACGACCCCAATCAGGAGCCCGTTGAGGAACTTGAGAGTGTCCAAGAAAAGCCTGAATAAGCACCAACATTCCAAACCCCTTTAAAGTCCACCACAACTTCAACTTCATCATCCTTTATTAGAGACTGAATGGGACGTCCTTTGACGTTGCACATCACTCTCCTATAACGGAACGGTACCTTCACTTTTAGAACTCTCCCATCTAGGGGGTCATCCACATTTTTATTTAGGAGTAGGTGTAACTTATTCGTATGCATTCGTTGTATAATTTCTGAAACCTTTTGGGGAATTATAAAACGGATATACTTTTTATCATTGAAGTCATACATGGGTTCATATACAGTCGCTATGAACTTCATTGATTTCTATTACGATATACTAAAATTAAAACTATAAGTAGTACGACAACGAATGACACGACCTGTGTCAAGAGGAGAGACTGGAGAGGCTCCCTGGTATCAAATTGTTGATGACTTAGGGCTCTAGAGACTTCCACAGCTGCCTCGATACTCGAATAAGGTGTGTTTCTCGGGGACATCATACCACACATCGCAACCTTGGAACACTTCCCAAAGAATGGGAGTTGTCCATAGAGACTGAGAACCCCTGAGGATTGGGTGAATTTCCAAGTATTCCCTTGCCACTCGGCACCCCAACCGATACGCATCTCCAGAGGTTCTGGGAGTTCGAGTTGCTTGAGTACCTCAGCCTTTAGTATATCAGGTTTAGATCCCAATATCTCCTCAGTGAGATTACAGATGACACATGACACAGTTTTACCATTTGAAAGTACTTTAGGTTGGAGATTCCATTTGGTTTTCGCAGCAATCTCGAGATCTGTTTTTATTTCGAGTATATCTTCGTAGTCGAGAAGAACATTGATAGCACCATATGTACTCTCACTCACTATTTGGTCGGCACCTGGACCCCAATTATCTCCAAGTACCTTGATGGCTGGACTATTATCGAGACACAAGAAGAGCATACCATCTTCTATGACTTTGCCATCTGAAAATGTAGCCATGTACGTATCTTCACCGTACACGACAGTCTCAAGTTCTGTATTGAACACAAAGTTTCCACCAGCTTCCATGACTGCCTCTTCCATCGCATCACACATGACTTTACCTGAAACCTTTTGTGTGTATGACTTGGAGAGACCAACATGATCCAAATTTCTTACAAATTCATAGGCTGACATGACATCCCAAGTGACACCATCCATAATCAGAGGGAGACTTTCTAAAAGAGCTTGACCCTTCTCAGACAATGTTCCCAACGACTCCTTGAGGGAAAAGCGTTTAAACCTTTTGGGTTGTGTGAGTACTTTCGCAAATAGGGTTATCAAGGTGCCATAGTCCTTCGTGCTGAGAGAACTGAGAGCAAACGCAGTGTGACTAGCACCATCTGATGGTACAAATATATCATCCCAAGAAATTCCCATCTCATTGAAGATCGACTTTGTATTGACAAATGCTCGATCGAATACGATCCTATGTGCGTGGA
>Ga0208646_1001372_pt1 | contig 11881 bp, 10 predicted proteins | sample AntAceMetag02UK8_FD_184762 | JGI IMG/M metagenome (GOLD analysis project Ga0208646, IMG submission 184762) | Saline lake microbial communities from Ace Lake, Antarctica - Antarctic Ace Lake Metagenome 02UK8 (SPAdes) (version 2) | ecosystem: Environmental > Aquatic > Non-marine Saline and...
GATAAAAATGTAGCTATCCAAAGATTAAAATCTGTAAGACCTAGCCAAGCTAAATGAATAAATGCAGCACTTAATAAAGATACAAAAAGTCTATCTCCTCTTGTTGTATTAAGAGTTAAAATTCCTTTTCTTGGGCTGCCACCAGGATCCTTTTTTTCCCAGAAATACATAACTGTAATGCAAAGAGCTATAAAAATAAAAAAACTTGCTGTAGGCCATGTCCAAGCCATCCATTTTATAAAATCAAAATCAAAAAGACCTTTTTCTTTTGCTTTACCAACTGTATTCCAAGTATTTGTAGCTGCATGTAGATTTGTAAAAATCATACTCTCCCCATTGCAAATCCTTTAGCAATATAATTTCTTACAAAGTAAATTACTACTGCTCCAGGTATAATGGTTAAGCTTCCAGCTGCTGCTAACAAACCAAGTTCATAACCTGATGTACTTGATGTTCTTGTCATTATAGCTGCAATTGGTTTCGCAATTGTAGCTGTAAGAGTTTTTGCTAGTAATAATTCAACCCAAGAAAACATAAAACAGAAAAACATGGTAATACCTATTCCAGCAGCTATTGTAGGAATAAAAATTTTAAAGAAAAATTTAGGAAAAGAATATCCATCAACATATGCAGTTTCATCTAATTCTTTAGGAACAGCAGACATAAATCCTTCTAATATCCAAACTGCAAGAGGAATATTAAAAAGACAATGAGATAGCGCAATAGCTATATGTGTATCAAATAAATTTATTGATGAATAAAATTGAAAGAAAGGTAAAGCAAAAACAGCTGGTGGAGCCATTCTGTTTGTTAAAAGCCAGAAAAATAAATGTTTATCACCTAAAAACTTATATCTTGAAAAGGCATACGCAGCAGGAAGTGCTACAGATACAGAAATTATAGTATTTAAAACTGTATACATAATAGAATTTACATAACCCATATACCAGGTGCTATCTGTAAATATTGTTTTATAATTATCTAATGTGAAATCTTGTGGCCACAATGAATAAACATTTATAATTTCAGTAGTTGATTTAAATGACATATTTAGCAACCAATAAATAGGTAACATTAAAAAAATTATGTAGAATGTTGGTACCAACCATTTTATTTTTTTCATATTCTACCCTCATCTTTCATCATTAAGCTGTAAAAAACCCAACATATTAAAAGCACAATTAAAAAATAGATAAGTGACATAGCAGCTGCAGGTCCAAGATCAAATTGACCTAAGGCCATTTTTACTAAATCTAATGATAGAAAATTTGTTGCATTACCAGGACCGCCTCCTGTTAAAACAAAAGGTTCGGTATAAATCATAAAACTATCCATAAACCTTAAAAGTATAGCTAAAGTTAAAACTTTTTTCATTTTAGGTAGTTCGATATATCTAAAAATATCCCATCTACTAGCACCATCTATTTCTGCTGCTTGATAGTAAGCTGGCTGAATTGAATTTAAACCCGCATAAGATAAAAGAACAACTAAAGAAGTCCAATGCCAAACATCCATAAGAATAGTTGTAAACCAAGCATCTCCACTTTGTTGAGTAAAATTATAATCAAAACCAAGCGAATTTAGAGTATTTCCAAGAAAACCTATTTCTGGAAGAGCAAATATATTCCACATAGCTCCTACTACATTCCAGGGTATTAACAACGGCATTGACATTAAAATTAAACAAACAGGGACTCCCCAACCTTTTTTGGGCATAGTTAAAGCAATAGCTATACCTAGAGGTAACTGTATTAGAAGAATTATAAAGGTAAATATAAATTGTCTTCCTAAGGATGCGTGAAATCTTTCAGAATGTAAAATTTCTTTGAACCATCTTGTTCCTTCCCATGTAAAAACATTACTTCCAAAAGTTTCTTGAAAGGAATAATTAACAACAGTCATTAATGGTACTACAGCATTGAATGCAACAAGTACAAATACAGGAATAACAAAGAACCAGGCTTTTTGATTATGTGTTTTGTTCATTATTCAATTATCCAATCATCTCCATATACATAAGTATATTTTTGATCAAAAGTTATATGTGCGGTGTCACTGGGTATTTCAGCAGAAGCATTAGCTAAAATTTTAATACTTCCGCTACTACACTCAGTATCAATTACTTTATGTCTGCCTGTATCACTAACTCTTTTAATCTTTACTTTAATACCATCATTCGAAAATTTTATAAATTCTGGTCTAATGCCTACTTGCGTTTTACTAAAATTTGTTTTTTTAATACTGTTATTGTTCGGTAATATCTTTCCTTCAAAATTAATTTGACCATTTTTAATTTCACAAGGAAGAATATTCATACCTGGTGAACCAATAAAATGTCCTACAAAAGTATGTTTTGGTTTTTCAAATAATTCTACAGGTGTACCTGTTTGAACAATTTGTCCTTCATGCATAACTACGACTTGGTCTGCAAAGGTTAAGGCTTCAATTTGATCATGGGTAACATAAATCATAGTCCGATTAATTTTTTGATGTAATTCTTTTAACTTTGACCTTAAAACCCACTTTAAATGAGGGTCAATAACTGTTAAAGGTTCGTCAAACATAATTACATTCACATCCGATCTCACTAATCCTCTTCCTAAAGAGATTTTTTGTTTACCATCCGCTGTTAACCCAGCAGCTTTATTATTTAGAGTTGATGTGAGTTCTAACATCTCTGCAATTTCTTTTACTTTAGAGTCAATTTCTGTTTTAGAAAGACCTCTATTTTTAAGTGGAAAAGCTAAATTATCATAAACAGTCATTGTATCGTATATTACTGGGAACTGAAATATTTGAGCAATATCTCTTTCAACTGGGTTTAAATTCGTTACATCTTTATCATTAAATAAAATTTCACCTTTAGTTGGTTTCAATAAACCTGAAATAATATTTAATAATGTTGTCTTTCCACAACCAGAAGGGCCTAATAATGCGTAAGCTCCCCCATCTTTCCAATCAATATTAACTCCTCTTAACGCCCAGTCTGCATCGTTACTTTGTTTTGTCAAATAACTATGGCTTAAATCTTTTAAAGTTATTTTAGCCATTAGCTACCAATCTGTTATTTATGTCGAAATATAAGAACTCATCTACATTCATGAATAATTTTGTATTCTCGCCAATATTTTTTTGCTGAATTCCGTTTGATAACGAAACCCAGTTAAGTTTTCCGTTAGTAAAATGAATTAAACTTTCTGACCCACTTAATTCAGAAATCAAAACTTTTCCGTTAATTTCAACTGAATTATCTCCTTCTTTGTATGTAGTTATATTGTGTGGTCTTATACCTATTTTATAGTTTCCATCTTTAATTTGCACGTTTGATTTCCATTGGACGTTATTATCTTTTAATTTGAACATTTTTCCACTTTTACTTATTTCAGCTATGTTCATTGGAGGATCACTAAATACTTTAGCTGAAGTTAAATTTTCAGGTTTTTTGTAAACATTTAAAGTTTTTCCATACTGAATAACGTTTCCTTCAAGCAATGTTGCAGTGTTTCCACCTATCATCAATGCATCTAAGGGTTCTGTTGTTGCATATACAACAATACAATCTCTATCTTCAAAAAGTTTAGGTAATTCTTCTCTTAATTCTTCACGAAGTTTAAAATCTAAATTAGCTAATGGTTCATCTAGTAATATCAAATCTGAGTCCTTGACTAATGCCCTAGCTAAAGCGGTTCTCTGTTGCTGTCCTCCAGATAATTCATCGGGTTTTTTATTTAGCATAGCTGATAATTTTAAGATTTCAGCAACTTTTCCTACTCTTTCTTTAATTTCATCAGGTTTCACACCAGTGATTTTTAATGGTGAAGCAATATTTTCAAAAACTGTAAAATTAGGATAATTAATAAATTGTTGGTAAACCATAGAGCAATTTCTTTTTTGAACTTCTTTACCAGTAACATTTTCATCATTAAACCAAATTTCACCTGATGTAGGTTTGTCTAAACCAGCCATAATTTGCATAAGTGTTGTTTTACCTGCTAGTGTGGAACCTAATAAAACATTAATTGTATTTTTTTCTAATTTTAGATTGGTTGAATATATATGAGTTTCTATTCCTACTTTTTTCTCAACATTTTTTAATTCTAAACTCATATTTGCAATTTATTGATTATTTGTAATTTAGCTTTAAAAAAAAGGGGGCAAATAAATGCCCCCTTTTAAATTTAGATTAACCTAGGGTTACTTCCAAGCGTCTTCGTATGCTACAGTTTTACCTTGAGGTCTCTCATTAACTTTGGCTTTTGGCGAACCAGGCTTATTTAACCAATAAGAAGCTTCTCTTGGTTTATTAAGTCTTGGTCCACATCCACCGTACGCGTTACTAGCTTTATCAGCAGCTTCCATACGAGACATAACTAAGTCCATCTCATCTGCAAGACGATCCATAGTTTCTTGTGGTGTAAATGTACCAGAGTTAACTTCTCCGATATGCTGCCACCATAATTGTGCTAGCTTCGGATAATCTGGAACGTTAATACCGGTTGGAGACCATACATTTCTACTGTCTGATCTATAGAACTCAATAAGTCCACCTAGTTCAGCCGCTCTCTTAGTGAAGTGTTTGTCGTTTAAAGTACTCTTTCTTACGAAAGTTAAACCAACATCAGCTTTTTTAAGAGATACAGTTTTTGAAACTGCAAATTGAGCATACAACCATGCTGCTTTTCTTCTCTCAACGTCAGTAGACTTAAACAAAGTCCATGATCCAACATCTTGATATCCAAGCTTCATGCCTTCTTCCCAATATGGTCCTTTAGGTGATGGGGCCATTCTCCATAAAGGCATACCGTCTGCATCAACTACTTTATTATTAGGATTTTTTCCTACTAAAGAAGCTGTGAAAGCTGTGTACCAGAAAACTTGCTGAGCAACGTTTCCAGAAGAAAGAGATGGTAAAGACTGATAAAAGTCCATAGCCGCTGCTCCCGGAGGTGCGTAAGCTCTTAACCATTCATCCCATTTTCTGATTGCGTATACTGCAGCAGGGCCATTAGTAGCTCCACCTCTTGATACGTTAGCACCAACTGGGTTACAAGTACCTGCTTCCATTCTAATTCCCCATTCGTCTACAGGAACTCCATTAGGTAGGCCTTTACTTCCTCCACCAGCCATTGATAGCCATGCATCAGTCATTCTCCAACCTAAGTCGGGAGCTCTTTTACCATAGTCCATATGACCATAAATCTTAACACCATCTATCATCTTCACATCTTCTGAAAAGAATTTAGCGATATCTTCATAAGCAGACCAGTTTACTGGTACACCTAATTCATAACCATATTTAGCTTTAAATTGTTTTTTTATTTCAGGTCTATCAAACCAGTCTTTTCTGAACCAATAAAGGTTAGCAAATTGTTGGTCTGGTAGTTGATAAAGATTTCCATCTGGACCTGTTGTAAATTGAAGTCCTATAAAGTCATCTAAATCCAACATTGGATTAGTAACAGCTTTACCCTCACCTTTCATCCAGTCAGTTAAATTTACAGCTTGTTGCATACGCGCGTGCGTACCAATTAAGTCTGAGTCATTAACATATGCATCGTAAATACTTACGTTAGTTTGCATTTGTGTTTAACAGCCATCACTACATCACCTTCTCCTATGATTTGGTGTTGTACTTTGATGCCAGTTATATCTTCAAACGCCTTTGTAAGAGTCTTAGACTCATACATGTGAGTTGGTATACCTTCAGATACTACTTTTAAAGTCATTCCTGCGAATGGCTTAGCAGCATCATGAAACCACTTTAGCTCTTTCTCTCTTTCTTTAGCAGAAAGAGTAGATAAACTAAACTCACCGTTAGACCATTTCTTAATTGCAGCCATATGACCGTCTGCAAATGTATTAGAAATAGTTACGATTGAAAACCAAACAGCAATAATAAAAATAGTTTTTAATTTATTGATCATTAGTTCTCCCATTATTTGATTGTTGTTTATTTATAAACATTTATGTTATCGTTATGAAAGGACGTATGTCAAAAGAAAACTCTATTTATACAAGATTTTCTCTTTCTAATTGAATATTAGGATAAAGTTTTTTTAATTGCTTTACTCCAACCATCAATAAGAATTTTTCTTTCTGAATTTTTAATTCTTGGTTTAAAGCTTTTGTCTGCTTGCCAATTTTTCGCAATGTCTTTTAAAGATTTATAAACTCCTATTTGAAGACCTGCCATAAAGGCCGCACCCAGTGCTGTAGTTTCATTTACTTTAGGTCTTAATACTTTCGTATTAATTGTGTCTGATAAAAACTGTGAGAACCAATTATTTAAAACCATGCCACCATCAACTTTAATTAATTTTGGTTTTAAACCGTCATTCTTCATAGCCTCAAATAAATCATAAGTTTGATAGGCAACTGACTCAACCGTAGCTCTTGTGATTTCCTTTGGACCTGTATCTCTTGTTAGTCCTGTTAAAATACCTCTAGCGTTTACATTCCAATAAGGCGCACCTAAGCCCGTAAAAGCTGGGACTAAATATATTCCTTTATTTGAACTAAGAGATTTTGCAATTTTTTCAGTGTCTGATGCTTTTTTAATAAATTTCATTTTGTCTCTTAACCATTGAACACCAGCACCTGCTATAAATATTGTTCCTTCCAATGCGTATGTTGTTTTGCCATTTATTCTGTAACCTATTGTGGTCAACAACCTATTTTTTGAATAAACTTTTTTACTTCCTGTATTTAAAAGTACGAAGGCACCTGTCCCATAAGTACTTTTTACAGAACCTGGTTCAAAACAACATTGACCTATAGTGGCTGATTGCTGATCACCTACCATTCCTGTTATTGGATAAGAAGTTCCAGTAATTGAAGGGTCAGTATAACCAAAATCAGCTGCACAATCTTTGACTACTGGTAATATTTCTTTAGGAATTTTAAATATTTTTAATATTTGATCATCCCACTTATTTGTTGAGATATTAAACAACATTGTTCTACTTGCGTTAGTTGCATCTGTTGCATGATCAACTCCTTTTGTTAATTTCCATAATAAAAAACTATCGACTGTACCAAATAATAATCTTTTCTTTTTAATTAAGTCTCTTGCTTTGGGAACGTTATCTATAATCCATTTAATTTTTGTTGCTGAGAAATAAGCATCAATTCGTAAACCTGTCTTATTATAGATAATAGTTTCTTTTTTTTGTTTAATTAATTTTTTACAATATTCTGAGGATCTCCTATCCTGCCATACGATTGCATTATAAACTGGTTTACCAGTTTTTTTATCCCATAAAATAGTTGTTTCTCTTTGATTTGTAATTCCTATAGTTAAAACTTTTCCTTTTAGCTTTTTGCTTTTTTTAATAACTTCTTTAAAAACTTTTAAAGTAGTTTTCCATATCTCCTCTGGATCATGTTCAACCCAACCATCCTTCGGAAAATATTGCGTAAATTCTGTTTGAGAAGTAAAAATAGGTTTGCCTTTTAAATCAAACAATATCGCCCTACTTGAAGTGGTACCTTGATCAATGGAAATTATAAATTTTTTCATTTAATTTCTTATTATATTATAATTTTATTGGTTTTATAGGAATATATATAGTTTTAAATCCTGATTTTAACGATTTTGATTTTATGAAGCTTGCTCCTGTTAGAGCTCTTGAATTTTTATCTGCAGGGAAATTTAAAGCAACTAATCACAGAGTTTTATGGAACAAAAGTAAGATACTTTCTATTCCTTTTTTCTTTGAACCTTCTTATGACTTTAAAATGAATAGATCTTTTTTAAATTTAAAAAAATCTTCATCTAAAAGTCAAATTTATGAAAAATTTTTAAACCAATCGTTAAAAAGATTTATTGAGTACCAGCGTTAAAATAATTTAAGTTATTGAAAATTTTTAATTACGTTTTATAAACAACCTATAATTTTAATGTCAAAAGTATTCGATTTATTCATTATAGGTGGTGGTATAAACGGCGCTGGTTTAGCTAGAGATGCTGCTGGAAGAGGTTTGTCTGTTTGTCTCGCTGACAAAGGTGAGATAGGTGGGGCAACATCTTCATGGTCTACCAAATTAATTCATGGTGGTCTTAGATATTTGGAAAATTATGAATTTAAACTAGTTAGAGATTCTCTCAAAGAAAGAGAAATAATTTATAAAATTGCAAAACCAATTTCAAAACCTATTCCTTTTATCATCCCATATGTTGATAAAATTAGACCTGCATGGTTAATTAAAATGGGTTTGTTTCTTTATGATAATTTAGGTGGCAAAACAATTATACCAAAGTCAAACACATTAGATATTTCAAAAAAATTACCGAATATTCTCAAAAAAAAATATAAAATTGGTTTCCAATATTTTGATGTTCAAATTGATGATAAAAAATTGACTAAACTAAATATAAAATCTGCAAAAAAATATAAAGCTAAAGTATTAGAATATAATAAAGTTAAAAAAGCAGAAATTGATGGTAATGAATGGGTCATTCATCTTCAAAAAGGAGAGAAAATAAAATCAAAAATTCTAATTAATGCATCTGGTCCATGGATAAATGAAACTTTAAAAAAAAATATAAAAATAAAATCAAAAAATAAAATTAGATTAGTTAAAGGAAGTCACATTATAACTAAAAAATTATATAAGAAAGATGTTGCATTTACATTTCAAAATACTGACAAGAGAATAATATTTGTAATACCCTATAAAAAAAAATTTTCACTAATTGGAACTACTGAGGTTGAAGTTAAATCACCTGAAAATAAAGAAATTTCAAAAAAAGAAATTCAATATTTAATTCGTTCAGTAAATAATTATTTAGAAAAACAAATCAGTACAAAAGATATAGTTGACTCTTATTCTGGAATAAGACCTTTAATAGAGGATTTTAATCAAGCTTCCAAAGTTACAAGGGATTATATTTTTGACTTAAATATAATAAAAAAATTACCCCTTCTTAGTATTTATGGTGGTAAATTAACTACTTACAGAAAACTAGCAGAAAATGTCCTATTAGACCTAGAAAAGTTTTTGCCTAAAACTAAAATGGGGCCTTGGACACATAAAAAGAATCTTTTTTAGATATCCAGTAGATTAAAAAAGCGTTAATCTAAATATATAAAGCGATACATAACTCATCGTTAAATCCAATACTTTACAAAACCAGACCCAACTTATTCCAAACCACAAAAAGAAGTCCTAAGATTTATAAAAAAGGTCCATACGAGATATAGGCGAGTTAATTAACTAATACTAAACAGGATTAATAAAGCCTAAGGAGCGGCTATAAAATTAACATATTTGTCTAATAAATATATCATATGTTGATTGAATTAATTCTTTTAGGTTTTATTCCACTATATTTAAACCATCATTAGTAACATTTCGTTTAACCCCCAGGTGTGTCATTGCCATAACTTTGAAAGACCTGGGGGTTTTTATTTAGTATCAATTTAGTATCAATTTGGGGTTTACCCACCTTGAGCATCGTCAAAAGACCTGGTGAACTTTTTTTGTATCGTAAGACCTTAAATTAAAGTAGAGTTTTCAGCATAAAGAGAGTGACATAACTCGTCGAGATAAGTTCAGAAGACTTAGCGAAAGTGGGATCAGTCGGCCCTAAATAGCAAACTCCTGTTGATAGATTTCCTTCCCCGACACTACTTATTCCTATCTAATTTTCCTACTCGTTAATCAAATAGATTAAAGATTAAGGACTATTAATGAAAAAACCTACTGACAAACTAGTAACAAATCTGAATCATAACAATCCCCCAGTTAAAATAGAGAGTATAGATTTTGTTCACCTGAAGATTTATAATATTTTATAAGTTTATGAACACAAATAAAAATTTAACAATACAAGAAACTTTTAATCTTGCCGTTAAAAATCATCAGGAAAGTAAAACTGATATTGCTCAGGATCTTTACAATCAAGTTTTAAAAATAGACCCTAATCACACTCATGCAAATAATAATCTTGGAATAATATTTAAAGAATTAGGAGAAAATCAAAAAGCAATAGGTTGTTTTGAAAAAGCAATTTCAATTGATCCTAATTATGTAAACGCTTTCAATAATCTTGGAATAATATTTAAAGAATTAGGAGAAAATCAAAAAGCAATAGGTTGTTTTGAAAAAGCAATTTCAATTGATCCTAATTATGTAAACGCTTTTAATAATCTTGGGAATATTTTTCAAGAATTAGGAAATTATCAAAAAGCAATAGATTGTTATGAAAAAGCAATTGCAATTGATCCTAATTATGTAAACGCTTTCAATAATCTTGGGAATATTTTTCAAGAATTAGGAAATTATCAAAAAGCAATAGATTGTTATGAAAAAGCAATTGCAATTAATCCTAATCATTTCATTGCACATTTTCATCTTGGCAACATTTTCAAAGAATTAGGAAAAAATGAAAAAGCTAAAGAATATTATGAAAAAGCAATTACAATTAATCCTAATTATTCAAATGCTTTTAATAATCTTGGAAATATTTTTCAAGAATCAGGAGAAAATGAAAAAGCTAAAGAATATTATGAAAAAGCAATTGCAATTAATCCTAATTATCAAATTGCATTAATTAATAGAGGAAAAGTTTTATTCGATAAAGGAGAATTTGATCTTTCCTTAATAGATTTTGATAATTGTAATACTTTTAATTCTAGGGCTTGTGCTTTGATATCTCTTTATGCCTTAGGACATATTGATGAAATTTATAAAAGAATTAAAAAAAATTCTCAGTTAGACGAAAAAAACATAAGAGTTGCTGCATTTTCTTCTTTTATAGCTAATAAAGAAAAAAAAAGTACTGCTCATAATTTTTGTCCAAACCCAATAAATTTTATACATCATTCAAATCTTTCTTCACATTTACAAAATTTTAACTCATTTATTACAGAGATAATCAATGAATTACATAGTGTAAATATTGTATGGGAGCCTTTTGGCAGAACTACTATTAGAGGTTTTCAATCAAAGTCTAATTTATTTAGAAAACCTCAAAAAAAAATACAAAATCTTAAATCTATAATTATTTCTGAAATAGAATCGTATTATCTAAAATTTAAAAATGAAAATTGCTCATTTATAAAAAGATGGCCTTCAAAATATGATTTAACTGCTTGGCACGTTATTTTAAAAAAGCAGGGGCATCAAAATCCACATTTTCATCCTAGCGGGTGGCTAAGTGGAGTGATTTACCTAAAAGTTGTACCAAGCTTTAAAAAAGATGAAGGAGCAATTGAATTTAGTTTAAACGGGAACCAATATTATGACGCAAAATCACCAAAAGTGGTGCATCTACCCAAAGCAGGAGATATTGTTTTATTTCCTTCATCACTTAACCATAGAACCATCCCTTTCTCGACAGATACTGATCGTATCAGTATTGCATTTGATCTTTTGCCAAATTTGAAAAAAGGATTTTAGGGCTTGGTAAAAACCTTTAAAAAACCCAATCTGTTTAGGGTCCTACTTAATTATTGCTTTAGGGATACGATTATAAGACTTATACAATTACTTGCTATATTTCTGGGTTTTGGCTAATCTTGATTAAGAACAATAAAAGATAGATACATAACTCGTCGTTTTACAGGGTTTAAAAGGTACCAATTGTTTTACGAAAGTGGGATCAGTCGTCTTTAAATTTAATTATTTAGGGAGATTTGAATGAAATTTGGATATTTTTGTAACACTACTAACTGGGACCATAAACCATACAACCAATTATTAAATGAAACCCAAGAAATCACAACTTACTGTGATGAAAATAATTGGGACTCTATTTGGTATACAGAGCATCACTTCAATCATGAAGGAATGGAATCTTGTACAAACCCTTTAATGATGGGTGTGGATGCAGCCGCAAGAACAAAAAAAATTAGAATTGGTCAAGCTTGCAATGTAA
>Ga0208646_1001382_pt1 | contig 11806 bp, 12 predicted proteins | sample AntAceMetag02UK8_FD_184762 | JGI IMG/M metagenome (GOLD analysis project Ga0208646, IMG submission 184762) | Saline lake microbial communities from Ace Lake, Antarctica - Antarctic Ace Lake Metagenome 02UK8 (SPAdes) (version 2) | ecosystem: Environmental > Aquatic > Non-marine Saline and...
AATTATGGATGAAGAGAGAAGAACCTCTTCTAATTTAAAAGAGTGTATTAGAACACTTCAAAATAGAGTATTTTTTATTAATACTGGTTTTTTAGATCGTACTGGTGATGAAATGCATACTTCAATGCAAGCTGGTCCTATGATTAAAAAAGGAGATATGAAATCTTCTAAATGGATTGGGGCATATGAAAATAATAACGTAGACATAGGTCTTAAATGTGGTCTTTCTGGTAAGGCTCAGATTGGCAAAGGAATGTGGGCTATGCCTGACAAAATGAAAGAGATGATGGAACAAAAAACTGGCCATCTAAATGCTGGTGCAAATTGTGCTTGGGTTCCCTCACCTACAGCGGCAGCTCTTCATGCTCTTCATTATCATGAAATAAATATTTTTGAAAAACAAAAAGAAATTCAAAAAAGAGAATCTGCAAAACTGGATGATTTGTTAACAATTCCTGTGGCAGATAGACCAAACTGGTCAATGGAAGAAATTAACTCTGAAATTTCCAATTCTGCACAAACTCTTTTAGGGTACGTCGTAAGATGGATAGATCATGGAGTTGGATGTTCAAAAGTACCCGATATTAATAATATTGGTTTGATGGAGGATAGAGCCACTTTAAGAATTTCTTCTCAACATATAGCTAATTGGATACATCACGATATTTGTACAAAATCACAAGTTATGGAAGTAATGAAAAAAATGGCAAAAATTGTTGATGATCAAAATAAAAATGATGGTGCCTATACTCGCTCTGGAAGAGGAAGCTACGAGATGATGTCTGAAAATTTTGAGCAATCAATTGCTTTTAAGACAGCTTGTGATTTAATCTTTAAAGGTAAAGAGCAACCTTCGGGTTACACAGAACCGTTATTACATCTAAATCGATTATTAAAGAAATCTAGTCAGAATTAGTTTTAATTGCAGTTCTGTTTTTAAAAGCTGAATATAAAGTTCCATCATCGAGACTTTCTATTTCACCACCAACAGGAAGTCCTTGAGCAAGTTTTGTAACCTTAGTAGAAGTTTTTTTTAAACTATCCTCTATGTAATAAGCAGTAGTTTGACCTTCTACTGTTGCACTTGTTGCTAGTATAACTTCTTCTATATTTTCTCTTGAAACTCTTTCTACTAATGAATTAATCAAAAGATCTTCTTTTCTCTGGCCAGCAGAAGAAATAGTGCCACCAAGAATGTGAAAGTAGCCTTTATAGATATTTGAATTTTCAATTGACCATTGATCTGCAATGTCTTCAACTACACATATTTTATTATATTTTTCCTTTGAATTTTCACAATTGTTACAGCCTAATGAATTAGATTTTAAAGTACCACAAGATTGACATCTAATAACATTTTTATAAACTTGCGCCAAAGTGTTTGCCATTGGCTTTACAAGTTCATCTCTATTATTAATAAGTTTTAATACAATTCTTTTTGCAGATTTAGGACCTAAGCCAGGGAGTTTAGAAATTAATTTGATTAACTCTTCTATCTCATTAATATTTTGCATGTTCTTAAAGCGGCCATTTAAAACCAGGAATACCAAATCCACTTGTAGACTTAGAAATTTCTTCAGATGTCTTAGATTTTAATTCTGATTTTGCATTATTATGGGCAGCCACTATCAAATCTTCGATTATAATCTTATTTTCTTTTAATATTTCGTCTGAAAGGTCAATTTTGATCATTTCATTTTCACCATTTAAAGTAACCTTTACAGAATTTGAACCAGACGTTCCTTCTACCTGAATGTTCTTTATTTTTTCTTGGCTCTCTTTCATTTTAGCCTCTAATTCTTTTGCTTTATCTAAAATTTTTGTAAAATCAGTCATTCTTTAATCTTCTTTTCTAGGTTTAACATCAATAAGCTCTGCGTCAGGGAAATTTTTTAAAACATCTTTATAAATTGAAGAGTTTTTTACACTTTCTATCAGTTCTTTTTTTTGATTAATTTCTTCCTCTTTTTTAGATGGCTGCCCTTTGGTTTTGCTGAGACTTATAATCCACCTTTCATTAGTCCATTCAAAAAGTTTTGTTGAAAGGTCTTTGATAAAATCTTTATTTAAATCTTCATTAAATGAAATTTCAATTCTTTTATTTTCAAAACTTACAAGGTTTACATTTTTTTCTAACTCATATTTTAATTTAATCTCTTTTTTAGAAGAACATGTTTTTAATAGATCATCAAATGAATTTATTAGACTGGGGTTTGTTTCAATGTTATTTCTTTCTTTTTCTTTAATATCTTTTTCTTGAACAATATTTTTCATTTGACCTATTGTTTCTGCTTTATCTTTTATTCCAAATATATCTTCGTTTGTTTTCTTTTGTGAAAAAGATGTTTGGTTTTCACTTTCAGCTAACGGTCTACTGTCTCTGTTGTATTCGTCACTACCTTGTTTAATGCCTTTTAAATGAATTAATCTAATTAAGAACATTTCCATCGATAAATGTTGATTAGAAACAATATCAAGTTCCTCAAGCGTTTTAATAGTAAATTGCCAGAATAATATTAAAGTTTCATCATTAACTTTTTCTGAAAGATCCTTGATTCTATTAAATTCTTCATCATTCAATAAAAAGTTATTGCCATCTAAATTTAGTGAATCAATATTTTTGAAATAATACAAGAGTTCTAAAAAATCATTAATAAAAATTTTTGGTTCAACACCCTGGTTATATATTTCTCTATAAGTGTTGAGAACTTCAGTTTCTTTACCTTCAAATATTGATTCAAACAAATCAATTAATTGAGACTTATCAAAATAACCAAATATTTTTTGTGCGGTTGTGAGATCTAATTCTTTATCTTTATCTAAAGTAAGTAGAGCTCTATCAAGTAACGATAGTGCATCTCTAACTGAACCTTCAGAGATTTTAACAATCAATTTAAGAGCATCATCTGAAGCATTACCATTTTCTTTTTCTTTAATTTTTTTAATAAAATCAAACAACTCTAAAGATTTAATTCTTGATAAATCAAATCTTTGACAACGTGAGACTACTGTAATTGGAATCTTTTTTATTTCTGTTGTTGCAAAAATAAATTTTAAATATTCTGGTGGCTCCTCTAAAGTTTTTAACAATGCATTAAATGCTTGTTTACTAAGCATGTGCACCTCATCAATTATAAATATTTTATATTTAGCAGTAGTTGGGCCATATCTAGAAAATTCAATAAGATCTCTTACATCGTCCACTCCTGTTTTGCTTGCTGCATCCATCTCCAATACATCAATATGATTTGAGTTAGAAATGGCATTACAATTTTCACAAAGTTCTTCTTTACACAAACTGTCTATTCCATTTGAACAATTTAAAGATTTTGCAACAATCCTTGCAGTAGTAGTTTTTCCAATTCCTCTAATTCCAGTAAAAAGATAGGCATTAGGCACTTTATTAGCCTTAATAGAATTAGAAATTGTTTCCGCAACAACATCTTGTCCTATAAGATCACTAAATGTCTGAGGTCTGTATTTTAAAGCTAAAACTTTTGTATTTTTATTCATTTTATATAAAGGAGACTAGAACCTAAATAACTGTCTCTACGACTGCTTCCGTTAAGATCTGGTCGGGTTCAAGCAGTATTCACCTCTAGCCTCCAAAACTATTATAACAGTAATGTTTTCTATTCTACAAGAAAAGTTTCTAAGTTATTTTTCTCTAAACTTATCAGCTTCAAAAACACCTAGTACGTGAAAATCTTGACAATGAAGTCCTAATTCTTCTAAAGATTTTTGAACTTTTGGATCATCTATGTGACCATCTAAATCACATAAGAAAAAGTATGACTCGAATGAATTTTGTTCTGGATAGCTTTGAAGCTTTGTAAGATTAACTCCATTAATAGCAAAACCACCTAATGATTGATACAGAGCTGCAGGCTTACTTTTAAGTTTAAACAAAAAAGAAGTTATATATTTCTTGTCACCAAAATCAGGCTGTAAAACTTCATTGCCCATTATCAAAAACCTTGTAGCATTACCCTCTTCATTCTCAATATTTTTTGAAAGTATTTTTAGATCATAAATTTCTGCACTCAAAGAAGAGGCAATTGCTGCTTCAGTTTTAATTTTAGTTTTTGAAATTGTCTCAGCTGAACCAGCAGTATCAGCACGAATATGCTCAACTAAATTATTTTTTTTAATAAATTTAGAGCATTGTGATAAGCCTTGAGAGTGAGAATAGACATCTTTTATATCACTTAAATTACTATCTGGTTGTCCTAATAAATTATGTTCAATTTTATGAAAATGTTCAGCATAAATATTTAGCCTATATTTGAAAATAAGATATTCGATTCCAATATTTCCTGTAATTCGATTTGATTCTGGAATTATCATTCTTGAATTTTTATCTTGAGATGTTTTTAAAAAACATTCATCAAATGTTTTACATGGAATTACCTCTGCTTTAGGATCTATTTCTAACGCTGCTAGATGTGAATATGCACCAAATGTACCTTGAAAATAAATTTTGCTCATTTTTATGATTTATATTCCATAATTTTTTTTATAGCTAGATAATCTTCTTTTGTATCTACGCCTATAGGAGAAAAATTTGCCAAAGCAACACTGATTTTCAAATTATTATCTAATGCTCTTAGTTGCTCTAATCTATTTTGCTTTTCACTTAATGTTTGATTCAGACTAACAAATTTTTTCAATATACTTGTTTTGTATGAATAGATTCCAATATGATGATAAATATTTTTATTATTTTTTGAAAAACTATCTCTAGTAAAATTTAATGCTATTGGAAAATTATCTTTTTCTAGTTTTGATTCTGTAATAACCTTAACTACATTTTGATCATTTAACATTTTATCACTTTTAATTTTTGCTGCTAGTGTTCCAATTTCAGAGTTGTTATTAATCATGAAGTTATTTAAATTTATAATATCATTTTTGTCGATATTTGGCTCATCTCCTTGTAGGTTTAGTATAAAATCAATGTCCTTAATGTTGAGTTTTTCATAAGCCTCAAAAATTCTATCTGTACCAGTCTTGTGAGTGCTACCAGTTAAAATGGCTCTGCCTCCATTTTTTTCAACATCATCAAGAATTTCTTTATCTTCTGTTGCTACTACGACTTCACCAATTTTTGCTTCTTCTGCTTTTTTAAAAACATGAGAAATTATTGATAAATTATTAATTTTTAAAAGTGGTTTACCTGGCAATCTATTTGCTGACATTCTTGATGGAATTAATATTAACGTTTTAGCCATTATAAGTTTACCAATTTGTGCGTCTAACGGACGCAAAATTAAAAATTAAAAATTAAGTATTTTTTTAATTATCATGTTATATCTGGAAATTAATAATAATTATATGGATTCGTTCGAGCTTAATAAAATTATTGCAGCAATTTTAATGGTTGCACTACTTGTAATCGGTTTAGGAAAAATTGCAGATGGTGTCTTTCATGTAAATAAACCAGAAAACCCTGGGTATAAAGTTGAAGTAGAAGAACAACTAGCCTCCACAATATCTCAAGTTGCTGAAGTTGAAAAAAAAGTAGATATTACAGCTATAATGGCGCTAGGAGATGTTGCTTCTGGTGAGAAAATTTTTAAAAAATGTGCGGCATGCCACTCAATAAATAAAGGTGGAAAAAATAAGATTGGCCCTGCATTATATAATGTTGTTGGTAGAGCAGTTGGTGGAGTAGATGATTATAAATACTCTAAAGCTTTAGCTTCATATGGTAAAGAATGGTCATTTGAAGAATTAAATGGATTTTTAAAAAAACCTGCTTCTTATTTAAAGGGAACTAAAATGTCATATGCTGGTTTAAGAAAAGAGAAGGATAGAGCTTCTGTAATTAAATATCTAAATCAGAGCAGTGACAGTCCTAAATAGCTACCTTAATTTCCCAAAACAATACAATAAAATACTTTTTTGAACATGCACTCTATTCAGGGCCTGTAACCATACTTCAGAATTTTTTCCCAAAAAAACATCTCTTGTAACCTCATCTCCTCTTGGAAGACAGTGTAAAAAAGTTGTGTCTTTTTTGGCAAAACTCATCAATTTTGAATTAATTTGAAAGTTTTTAAAATCTTTAATTTTTTTATTTTTATTAACTTTATCATTCAATGAAATCACCTTGTCTGAAAAAATTACATCAGCATTTTTAACTGCTTTTTTAGCATCATAAAAAATATTAATTTTTCTTTTATTTTTTTTAACCCAATCTAATACAAATTTTTTAGGCTGATAGTTCTTAGGACAGCCAATGTTTAAGTTGAAAGAAAATTTAACTGAAGCAGCAATCAGGCTATTCAGGACATTATTTGAATCTCCAATCCAACAAATATTTAATTTAGAAATAGATTTTTTTTTAATTTCTTCAACTGTAAAAATATCTGATAGCACTTGAGTTGGATGAGATGATGGGCTTAAACCATTTATTACAGGTATCTTTAAATATTTACTAAATTCTGCTATTTTTTCATCACTATCAGTTCTCAGCATAAAGCCATCTCCATAAGTTGATAAAATTTTGGCTGTATCTGCTAGACTTTCTCCACCTTTTCCTAAGTGCAATTCGTTAGCTCTAAGAGTTATAGTTCCTCCACCCAATTGTTTTATTGCAAGATAAAAACTTAATCGCGTTCTCAAACTTGCCTTTTCAAACATTTGAATAAGTAATTTACCTTTTAAAGGGTTATCTTTATCGACTTCTAGAGTGTTATAATTTTTTCTTTTTTGTTTTCTTTTTTTTGCATCAGTGATGATTTTTTTTAAGTCTGCTGAAGATATGTCTTTAAGGTTGATAAAATGTTTCATTTTTATTTATAAGTAGAACACACTTTTTTAATGGTATTTATTGCTATATTTATTTCTTCTTTTTTGACATTTAGAGGAGGTAATATTCTAACAACATTCTCAGCTGCTCTAATCGTTAATAATTTATTATTCATTAGTTTCTGTATAAATTTTGTTTGATCATTATGAAGTTGTAGTCCTATTAGTAAACCAACACCTCTAACTTCTTTGATTACTTTAGGAAAATCTTTTCTCAATTTATTTAATTCTGAATGAAAGTATTTTGATAATTTTTTAACATTTGAAAGAAACCCTTTTTTTAATATTTGATCTAAAACAGCATTTCCAACAGACATAGCCAGTGGGTTACCACCAAATGTTGACCCATGAGTTCCAGCTGTCATTCCTGATGCTACTTTTTTATTCATTAAGACCGCACCCAATGGAAACCCACCTCCAATACCTTTTGCTATTGGTACAATATCAGGCTTAATCTTTGAACTTTCAAATGCAAAAAAATTTCCACTTCTACCAATTCCACACTGCACCTCATCTAAAATCAATAAAATTTTTTTCTTATCACAAATTTTTCTTAATTCCTTTAAACACCAATTGGGAATAGTTTTAATTCCCCCTTCTCCCATCACAGTTTCAACCATAATTGCAGCTGTTCTTTTTGTTATTTTTTTTTTAAAATCCTTATGGTTTCCAAATTCAAAATGATCGAATCCATCCACTTTTGGTCCAAAACCTTCCGTCATCTTCTTAGATCCGCTAGCATAAATTGTAGCTAACGTTCTTCCATGAAATGAATTTTTAACACAAAGAATTCTATTCTTTGAAGGTTGTCCTATCGAATAAAAATATCTTCTAGCAACTTTAATTGCAGCTTCTGTAGCTTCTGCTCCACTATTTTGAAAAATAATAAAATCTGCAAAAGTTTTTTTGGCTAATCTTTTAGCTAATTTTTCTCCCTCCGGAATGATAAACGCATTAGAAACGTGCCAAAGTTTTTTTGATTGTTTATTAACTGCTTTTATTAAATATGGGTTTGCATGCCCCAAGGAATTAACTGCTATTCCCTGAACAAAGTCTAAATATTTTTTTCCATTAGTAGAATATAAAAAACTTCCTTTTCCATACTTAAAGGAAATTGGTCTTCTATTATAATTTTTTGCTAAAGCGCTCATAAACTAAGATTTAATTTTATAACCCTTTTTGTAAAGAAAAAAAGCTACATACCAAATTAAAACACTTAGTATTAATAAATATATCAATCCTATATTTATTGAACCATCTGACTTACCTAAAAAGCCATATCTAAAACCATCAATCATATAAAAAAATGGATTAATATGACTTATCGTTTGAAAAAATTGTGGAAGTTTATCTATTGAATAAAATACTCCAGATAAAAAACTTAGGGGTGTAATAACAAAATTGGTGACTGTTGCCGTATGATCAAACTTTTCAGCCCAAAGACCGGTAATAAAACCTAAGCTTCCCAAAATAAATGCTCCTAAAAAACCAAAGACAAAAATATATAAAATATTATATATTGGTATTTCTACTATTAGAGAAAAAACACCTATTGAAATTGTAGCTATTAAAAAACTTCTTGTTAAGGCTGCTAGTATTATTGCCATTGAAACTTCAAGTGCAGATAATGGTGCATAAAGCATATCAACAATATTCCCTTGAATTTTTCCAATCATTAGTGAAGAAACTGAATGACTGAATGATTGGCCCAAAATACTCATTGCAATTAAGCCAGGTGCTAAAAAACTTATAAAAGAATAACCAAGTACATCCCCTCTATTACTGCCTAAAGCTAGGGATAAAACTAATAAAAATAATAGACTTGATACAAGTGGAGATAGCAATGTTTGTTGCCAAACTACCATGAACCTATTGCACTCTTTAAGCCATAGACTTTTAAAGCCAATCCAATTTACAAAGCCAAACTTTTTAACTCCAATATGATATTTTTTATTCAATTCAACCATAAGTAATCATATATAAATTTTAAAAAAAATATGTGTATAAAATAGAAAAATCTATTGTCTTTTTTTTAATCTTGTGTGATCTGTATATAGTTATAAAAATTAATTAACATACTAAATATAGATTATGAGCTGGAACGAAGAGAAAGTAGAAAAGTTAAAAGAACTTTGGGGCAAAGGAAGCACGGCAAGCCAAATCGCTGAAATAATTGGTGGTATTAGCAGAAATGCAGTGATTGGCAAAGCTCATAGATTAAATTTGTCATCAAAAATTAAAACTAGAAATGCATCTTCAAGTCAAAATTTTGATAATAGTTTGGAAGAAAACTCTTCCAAACAAAGAAGAGGTAGAAAAAGTAAGTTTCAATCCTTAATTATTGAAAAAGATTTTGAACCAGAAAATCCTAAAAAATTAGAGGAACTAGATGAGAGCTCTTGTAAATGGCCTGTCGGCCACCCTGAAGAAGAATCGTTTTATTTTTGTGGACGATCATCTCTGAAAGATTTTTCATATTGTAAACTTCATTTGCTATACGCCTATCAGCCAAAAGGAAGAAAAGAAGAGCCTGTAGCTGACAAAGATGAAGAGGCACCTCAGTATATTGATAAGAAAATTAATACTGCTTAATAATTTTTAAATTTAATTATTTTTTTTATTTTTAATTCTTTCCATTGAACCCTCTGATCAGAGATTTTATGATTAGATAAATTAGGAAAGAAAAAATTGAGAATATTAAAAAATAAATAATATTAATTATCATAAATAATCATACAATTTTAGTATAAGTAATTCTATTAAGAATTAGCAGGGTTGTATTTTTTTGTAGAAAATTGCCCACCTTCTCTCCACATATAGCTATATTTTTCCACTTCATTATCAAATACTCTGGTACTTGGAACTCCAATATCAGCATTAGTTTGATATTTGCCTGAAGAAACATTGTCATATTTTAAAAGTGTAAGCTGATCTATTGTTAAAAGCGGCTTTGGAAATAATTGAAACACTTTAGCAGACATAGTTGCTGCAAAAAAAGGTAATGGAACTAATAATCTTTTTTTACCTATTAAATATAATAATTTTTTCAAAATTTCTTTTAAAGATAAGACATCAGGCCCAACACACTCTACAATTTTAGAGTAAATATTTTTAGAGACAGTATGATAAATAGTATCTGTTAAATCTGAACAGTGTATTGGAGCAAATTTAGTCGATCCATTATAATAAAGGGGGAAAAACGGAAGCCTACTTAGTAAAGTCATAAAAGACGTAGTAAAATTATCATCAACTGAATAAACTACAGAGGGTCTTAATATTGTTGCTAAAGGAAAATTTTTTTGAATACTGAGTTCGCCAACTAATTTGCTTTTTGCGTACTCTGAATCTATTGCATTGTTTATTCCTAACGCTGACAAATGAATAAATTGCTGAACTTTATATTCTTTACATAATTTGGCTAAAATAGACGGAAAAATTGAGTGAATATTTTTGAAAGTATTACCCTTGCCACTTTCATACAAAATACCAATTAAATTAATACAAATATCAGTTTGAGAGAAAAGCTTTCTAATTTTTTTTTCGTCAAAGATATTGGCTTCAACAATGTCTATGTAACCTGCATTAGCTTGAGTCTTTATTACATATCCTTTTTGATGAAGGTTTCTAGTAACCACAGTTACTTTGTAATTATTTTTAGTAAGCTTTCTTATTAAATGACGACCTATTTGACCACTACCGCCAAAAATTAGACAATTTTTTGCTTTCATATATATATAATTAAAAATGAATATTGATATTAAACTTCATAAAAGTGATCTACCAGAAGATTTAGATTTAGGCAATATTATAGCTGTTGATGGAGAGTTTATGGGTCTCAATGTCAAACGTGATCCTTTATGTCTTGTTCAAATATCGACTGGTAATTCTGATGCTCATATTGTGCAGCTTGACAGGGAAAAATATGATGCTCCGAACTTAAATAAAGTTCTTTCTGACGAGTCGATCACCAAAATATTTCATTATGGTAGAGCGGACATGGCTCACATAAAACATTACCTGAAGACAGAAACTAATAATATTCTTGATACAAAAATTGCCTCAAAGTTAGCCAGATCCTATTCAGATAGTCACTCCCTAAAAACGTTAATTAAAGAATTTATGAACGTAGATGTAAGTAAACAATTTCAAAGTTCAGATTTTGGAGGGGAGCTATCTCCAGCACAATTAAAATATTGTGCAAATGATGTTATTTATTTGCATAAAATTCATGAAGAATTAAATAAAATTCTCGTAAGAGAAAAACGAGTTGATTTATATAAGAGCTGTTTAACATTTTTAAAAACTAGAGTTGATCTTGATTTGGCTTTATTTAAAGACGATATATGGTCTCATTAAATGAAAAAAAAAAATTATAAAAAAATTGCAAAAGATGTAATTGATCTTGAAATCAAAGCTCTAAAAAAATTAAAAAATTCAATTAATAATTCCTTTAATGAAGCTGTAGAATCGTTAGCAAACTGTCAATCGAAAGTGATATTATGTGGAGTTGGCAAAAGTGGATTAATAGCAGCAAAAATTTCAGCAACTCTTTCTTCTATTGGAACACCCTCATTTTCACTATCAGCAAACGACTGTTCTCATGGTGATCTTGGTAGCATTTCAAAAAAAGATATTTTAATTTTGATAAGTTATTCTGGTTCCACAGAAGAGCTGAAAAATATTATAAAATATACAAATCGAAATAAAATCACTCTAATAGGAATAATGTCTAAAAAAAATTCGATATTGTACAAAGCTTCTGACATTAAACTCCTTATTCCAGAGGTAACTGAGGCAGGTCTTGGTATCGTTCCAACTTCAAGCACAATTAATCAATTGAGCATAGGTGATGCGTTAGCAGTTGCAGTTTTGAATAAAAAAAATATTAATAAAAAAGATTTTAAAAAGTTTCATCCCTCTGGAAATCTTGGTGCACAACTTAGAACTGTTGAAGAATTAATGATTACAGGAAGCAAAATTCCATTCGTAAATG
>Ga0208646_1001386_pt1 | contig 11781 bp, 9 predicted proteins | sample AntAceMetag02UK8_FD_184762 | JGI IMG/M metagenome (GOLD analysis project Ga0208646, IMG submission 184762) | Saline lake microbial communities from Ace Lake, Antarctica - Antarctic Ace Lake Metagenome 02UK8 (SPAdes) (version 2) | ecosystem: Environmental > Aquatic > Non-marine Saline and Alkaline...
GATGCGCTCAACTTTAAAGACAGACCTTATGTGAGGAAATCAAAAGTTGTGACCCAATTGTAAAAATAACTTACGTAACTATCTGTATTACAATATATTGGCTAGTTCCGTTTTCAAGTTGGGCTAAGTAGTTGGTTCAATAGGCTAGTGGCATACATTCAAATGAACGTCTGGGCTGGATTATGTTGGGTTTCATACAGGTTCTCCTTGATGTGTGTTACACAAAATACAAGTAAAACATAAACTATTCAGAATCCCGGAGATACAGATCCTGGTGAAAGGAGGATATTCACTTGTGTAGCGAATGTCAGGGAGTATTAATGATCACAGCGGACATGCCACTGGCAAGAAGCTCGCCTTCGCACCGATTTCCAACACAAATTCCTTCTTATCGTGATTAAAAAAAGTGCTTCCTTTTATCTAAAAAGAAGCACTCAGTAAAGCTAGGGCTTATGAAAAATGAAAACAAGACAACTACAAAGCAAATCCATTCGGATCAAGAGCAATTGCATCGAAAATAAAATCAAAATACCTCCTTAAAGAGAGAATCAACCTGTGAATGGTAAATCAGGGAAGCAGACGGATAGATTGAAAATACACAGTCTGTAATCTGATACCGCCACACAGTGCAAAATTTACAATAAATAATGGGAAGAGCTCGCGCCCATCAACTTTTAACCCTCCGTGTTAGGTGCTTTTTTACTGCTCAGTATTTTCACAATACGACTATAAAAGACCTCCGATAAATTCCAGTTGTATCCATTAAAATCAGTTGTATTCATAAATTGAATGACAATGGTATCTATGTCTTTGTGGTATTTTGCAATACTCTGATAGCCAACAACTAGGCCTGTATGTTCGTAGACGTAAATCGAGGAATAGATTTCTTGTTCACCTTCATCAAACAAGGAGCCATCATTTAATGCCCTTAAAAATATGCCCACATCCTCCGCTGTAGCTAGCATTCCTTGTTCTTCAGTCTTAAAATCTTCCACATAGCCAACATAGTAGCCGCTCATAACATCGTCTATATTCACTTCACCAAGCGAAGCGAACGTATTGTTGAGCTTGAGTGGTATCAAAATTTCCTCCTTGATATATTGATGATGGCTATAACCCACTACTTTATCAATGAGCTCGGAAAGTAATAAATAATTCGTGTTTGAATATCCATAATCTTGATCTGGTTCAAAGTTAGCCGGCAAATCAAGTACGTATCCAAGCGCTTCTTCAGTATTTTTAGGTGGGTTTTCCCAAAAACCAGGATGGTCGGTTAAATTGGGAATGCCACTCCGATGCTGCACCATCAATTTCAAAGTGATTTTTTCTGCATTTTCAATTCTTCCCACAAGTTCTGGGAAGTAATCAGCGAGCGTTTTATCCAAAGACAAACGTTTGTCATGGACTAACTTTGTAATAGCAACCGCGACATATAATTTGCTAATACTGGCAATCTTGAATAAGGATTGTGGGTCGGCTGGTATCTTGTTCTGTCTATTTTTCAAGCCAGCAGCGTAAAATGCCGGTGGCTCACCTGACGCATCAACATAAACAATCATCCCGTCAAATCCATATTCAATGGCATCATTCACTTGCTCCTGTACGGTATCAGGCAGTGGCATTATCCATGCTTTTACGATGATCCACGGAACGAAGTACAAAGAGGCTATGCTTGTCATAATAAAAACCATTCTAAGTATTCGTGTTGTTTGTTTCTTCATTTTCAAGTTAATCTATTTCAGCAAACTGTCTTTTGATAATTCTTACTATTTGTTATACACGAAAAAATAGCAGTGTATCCCCCTTCATGATTTCCACACAAACGTAAGTTTATGTTCTTTTATTCTTTTTAGATAAGTCTTCAATACTTCATCTAATAGATTTTCTATGCCCAAAAAATCTTTTTTAATAACGCTATTTTATTCGTTTCTTCCTTTCTTTAATGCCTTTCATTTCCATTTCAGACCAATCAAAGGCTTCAAAAACCCGATTCTTCTCAAAACAAACTCATAAGTGACAAAGCACCCTAAAAAAGTAAAGGCGGTAACGAGCATGAATTTTGGTCCAGCAGATATATCTAATGGCGATATGAGCCATGAGGCCAAATAAAGAAAGACCATATGAATGATATAAATCGGGTACGCTGACTGACTTAAATAGCTTAAGATTTTACTGGATCTGTTGAGGTATTTGTAAGCAAATCCGAAAAGCGCGAAGATCCAACAATTAGACTCGATGACTAAGAGATAGTCAGGAGCGTTTAACTGGAATACTGTCAATCGAATGATGTAAAAAGCGACAGCCAAGCCAAGATAGAGCCACTTCCACTTCGACATAGTTTGCCAGAACGCCTTCCCACTGTAAACGAAAAGGAAGCCGAAGAAGAAGGCAATAAAGCCGAGAAAAAATCCATGCCACGTTTGTGCATACATGGCAAACACCATGGGCTTGAGTAACAAGACTTCAATAACGAAAAATAGCGATATTGATAATGGTCCAACTGGGTGACTCATGATGGCTGATAAGCCTACCTGAAACCTCCCATTTGCTTTTTTCTTCAGATAGAAAAAAAGTGGCGACAGTAACAATACATAAGCAAAAATATTTCCTAAGAACCATAAATGACCTTGATGGGGATAATAGCCCAAGGGTAGATTATAGTATTTCTGAAAAACAAACATATGCAAAGGTGTAATAGCGATGATTCCGAAAAGGAACGGCAACAGTATTCGAGCGGAGCGCTCAAGAAGTAATTGCTTCCAGTTTCGTCTGCAGATGGCAAAGTAGACCCCCATGCCCGAGACATAGAATAGCAATGGAATGCGCCAAACGTTCAGCAAGGTCATCGGCTTCCATAAACCCACCATGGACTCTTGGCTTCTTATAAAGCCAATAGACATAGCCCATGGTTGGAAAATAATCGCGATGTGATAGATGAGTAATAGACCAATAGCGATTACCCGCAACCAATCTATATCATGTCTTCTTTCAAATTTCATAGGAGTCATTGATTGTGGTTTTAGTCCTGCAACATCATCGCCACAACTGGACGATTTTTTTCTATTTCATCCAAATCGAACTGCAGGCCGAGAGGCGCCAATTGTTGTTGCATCATTTCATAAATAGGCTTGATTTCAGAAAATGACCCCAAGACAGATTCTCTGGGAGTTAAACCGAAATTATTTAGCATGGTCTTATCTGCCTTAGCATCAATAAGAAGTTGCACAATTTCCAACTGGCAGAAAAAAGCAGCGACATGAAGGGCCGTGGAGCCGTCATTATTTTTAGGAGACAGATCAGCACCCGCATCGATGAGTGCTTTGGCAATTTTAGTTTTGCCAAATACCGCTGCAGAAATCAAAGGAGAAGAGCCACTAAATGGTTCCTTTTCGTTGAGATCGGTATTCGCTTCGATATGCTGTCTTACAGCTTCGAGATTCCCTGAAATGACCGCCGTATTAAGATCAATGTCTGGGGCGGCCACCGCTTTCGTTTTTGATTCATTGTTGGATTGGGAGCAAGCAAAGGATAAAATGGTGAGGAGTAAAACAATGCACGTTGATTTCAGATAGCTATTTTTAAACATATTCATATTCTTATATTTTTGTTTCCACAAAGATCATTCAGATGGTGAGCAAGACTTATAAAGCTATGCAGCCATATCCATCAAGTTTGAGGATGACATGAAAATTATGGCGCAGCGATATCAATTATGACTCAAACAGCCACATTTATCTTTAGAATCAAATTGCTGACTTGTGCCTGTCTTCTGTAAATATTTCCTAATTTCGACTAGCCAAGAAACAGCATGTCGGACCCATCAACTCTCAGAACTCATTTTATTGACAAGGCAGAAGCCCTCATTGTGGAGCAACTCTCTAATGAACAATTTGGTGTTTCGGAATTGGCAGAAGCCATGAATATGAGTCGTTCTAATTTGCTAAGAAAGATCAAGAAAGACACTCAGCTTTCAGCAAGTCAGTTCATTCGACAGCTCCGCTTACAAAAAGGAATGGAGCTATTGAAACAGACTTCATTGACCGTTTCTGAGATCTCTTATCAAGTCGGCTTTGGGAGTACTTCCTATTTCATCAAATGCTTTCGTGACTATTATGGATATCCTCCGGGAGAAGCGGCAAAAAAAGAGTCAACAAAACAACAAGAACCTGTAGCCATGGCTGCTAATGTTCCAAAGCAAAAGTCCCGGAAGTTTATCGTAGCTGCATCACTCCTGCTAATCGTAATTTCACTGTTACTTTATTACAAGATGTCTTCTACTGATCAGATAGCCTTGGAGAAATCTATCGCTGTTTTGCCTTTCAGGAATGAGAGCAGCGACTCTACCAATGTTTACTTTATCAATGGGCTCATGGAGTCGACCTTGAACAATTTGCAAAAGATTGAAGACTTTAGAGTCGTCAGCAGAACTTCCGTAGAAAAATACAGAAGCAATGACAGGAGCATTCCTGAGATAGCGGAAGAACTCCATGTCAACTATGTGGTAGAGGGCAGTGGTCAGCGGGTGAATGATCAGGTGTTACTCAATATTCAATTGATTGATGTTTTGACTGACAGGCCTATTTGGACAGAGCAGTATAACCGTGAAATTGGAGATGTATTTGCTTTGCAGAATGAAGTAGCCAAAAAAATTGCCACGGCTGTTGAAGCCATCGTCACGCCAGCCGAACTCGCGCAAATAGAAAAAATACCTACGCAAAGTCTCTTGGCTTATGATTATTACCTGCAAGCGCTTGACCCTTTTTACACGAGAACGAAGAAAGGATTGGAAAAGGCCATTCCTTTATTTGAGAAGGCGATCGAGCAAGATCAAGAATTTGCATTGGCGTATGCTAATATTTCAATATCCTATTACTATTTGGATGTCATTCAAAAGCAGAAACAATACAATGAGCAGATAAATAATTATGCGGACAAAGCGCTACTATATGATTCCAAATCCGATTTAAGTCTGATCGCAAAGGCCTTATATTATATGCATAACGAAGAATATCGATTGGCTCTGCCACATTTACAAAAAGCATTAGAGTACAATCCGAATTCATCGGCAATTGTTCAATTACTTTCCATAATATACGCCAGTTACCTTCCCGATACTGGCCAAGCCTTGAAATATGCATTGATGGGCGCGCAGCTTGATATCGGTGCAAACGACTCCATTGCCAAAAGCTATATTTATTTGAGCTTAAGCAATGCACTTATTCAAAATGGATTTCCTGAAGAGGCTTTCACATATATCAATAAGTCCCTAGACCTGTATCCCGAGAATGCCTATTCGCCTTGGTTAAAAACATTGATCTTATTTGCCAAGAACAGCAATATAGAACAAACCAAAAAGTCATTAATTGAGGAATGGAACAAGGATACAACCCGCTTGGATATTTTGCAGGATGTGGCGAAGTTTCATTATTATCTGGAGGACTATAATCGTTCATTTTTTTACTATGAAAAATTCATTAAAGCCAAGGAAAGGTATGGCTTAGCTATATTTCCTCAGGAAGATTTAAAGATTGGTAAAGTCTATAAAAAGATGGGATTGCATGAACAAGCCTCCGATTTTTTTAATGCCTATACTGCCTATTGTGAACAGGACCAATCTATCTATAAAAGTATGAGCTTGGCTAGAAAGTATGTGCATGAAGGGAAAAACCAGCAGGCGATTGAAGAACTCAGAAATTTTGCCACGCAAGAGAATTACCAGTATTGGATTTTGATATTCATGAAAATTGACCCGCTCCTGAAACCATTAAAAAGCCATCCGGAGTTTGAGGAGATCACCCAAAAGATTGAAGACCGGTTCTGGGAGAATCAGACCAAGTTGAAAAAAGTATTAGAGAATAAGGGACTCCTATAATCACGCCATATTATAGGCCATCTTATGCATTATTATCTAATTCATGAGCGCTACGTTTGACTCTGATGTTGTACAAAAAATGGTGAGTAGAAAGATTCGTCACGAAGTATATTCCAAATATTAGAATTCCTAAGGCGAAAGTTTGAATAGTATCAGATACTCCCAAATGAGGACTCCTGAAGACTATCGTAAACCCAATGGAGTATAGAATAGTTGAGACTGCTAGAATTGTTAAGGCACTTTGAATGACTGAAAATTTTCGTTGTGCTAGGAGTCGTTGAAGAGTTAATACGGCAAATTGATATGGATAGATTACAAAAAAGAACATCCCTAGAAATCCTACTTCCGCTATGGCGAATTCCTCAAGTTCATTCATCATCTCTGCATATTCGGGGTTATTCAGACGATTCAGATGAGACTCTAGCTGCATAACTCCGAAGATGATTATCGTTCCAAGAACTGAGGACAGAGTTAGTGTAATAAAATGGTTCTTCATACCGACATCAACTCGTTAGTCTATTTAAAGAAGAAGGTTATAAAACTGTAACAACAAGAGTACTCCGAATAATATCGAAATCCATTTAGAAGGTTTATTCACTTTCTGCTCGTAAGGTTTTTTTGGAGTAGTATATTTTGACTAAACCAACTATGATGGCACTAAATGAAACTAATAACCAAAGCAAATTTTCATATTCAATATGGTTAAATTCAATTAAACCATTGAAGATCATAGCTCCACTAAATAAAGAAGAGTAAAGCGCTAAAATTAATATCTCCTTTCCACTATTCGTTTTTAAAGGAACTCTTGTCATTTTCGTTACCAAATTATCAAACTGTCCCTTTTCATCCTCTAAATCAACAAATGGGAAATTCAATTTAAATCTATATTTATTAACTTTTTTTATAAGGTCCACCCTCTTTCTGGAGGTTCCTATTTCAACCAAATCACCGTTATCAAATTCTAGAAAAGCATGAAATAAGTTCTTTGAAGAAGGAATTCCAAATGGTCCGACCATATATAAATCTGTAATTCGTCCTTTAATAATTCGACAATTTACTATAGACTTAAATGGAATAGGTTTTCCTGTTCTAAAACCAAGTATAAAAAGTGACCGTTTATAAGTGCTTTTACTAAAATTTAAAGTCAGTTCATAGTGAGTTGAAACTAAAAAGGCTCCCAATATTAATGCCCCGATGAACGCAGGCATACTTTCAGCAAATATTCCAATAAGCCAACTAAAAAGAAATGTGATAATACCTAAAAACCTTATTTCCTTATCAAAAAAGAGTTTGACTAATATTCGTTCCATAATTGACTCACATGTACTCACACTCGGATAATAAGCTTTTTTTGTAATGTAACATACTCCACTTACTAATGATACCAGCTAAGACTTCTCTTTAAGCGTTATTATTTGTCTCAAACAACAAGCACCTCGAAGTAAGCGAGGTATGAAGTTGAATTATTTCTATTATGAGATACAAGCATCGGGGAATAGTATCCACATCAAATTTTAGAAAGCTTTTCCCTCCCCCGTCATAATTATCGCAGCGCCCAAAACGCAAAAATTCTATATCACCATAAAATCAAAAAAAAGACCATCTAACAGCTACCAAAGATGATGTAAAGCAAAATGTTACCGCTTCTCTTTTCGAGTTGCCGCGTGATAAACCCAATCGAATATTTTGGACTTCTTTCTATGTTGATCTATTACCAATGTGTTGCAGTTGACTTGCCAGTCCGTTCGCTCCTCATATTTTCCATATGTGAAATCAAAGCATTTTCGAACGTTCAATACAGCTTCAAGGAACTCCGCTAGGCTTATTTCATACCCATAATATTCTTCATTGTATACAAGTTGTGATTTAGGTTTAAGGATTACAGGGCTTTCACCTAATGTAACTCCTTGAGGCCAGTCTTTTGGTAATGGTACTGGTAGTGATCTTCCATATACATTTTCATTAAATATTGGCAGCTCTACTTCGTTTCCACCGCTCATCCTTACTAATTCCCCATTCCAGGTTATAAGAAAAAGAAAAAGTTGTTGGCCTACATGATATTCCGCCCATCTCGACGCACAAGCCCAATCACTAAACCTAGCAATATTTAGGGTTCCCTCGTCAGAGGTTAGGCTTCCCTCAATATTTAAGGTGAAGTACTACAACTGTTCCATAAACGATCTTTTCGGCCTTAATAATCATCTCATAGAGTTCTAGCGGTCTGTATTCCGCTTGACTTGTAAGTCCGCTTAGAAGTAGGGTTAATATGATCAATATTCGTTTCAATTGCTTCTTACCTTATGACTTATGAGGGTTTAGCTAAACTGCACTTTTAATACAGTTTATGCTCCGTTATCAGTATCCTAATTTTTTTCACCAGGATGATAGGTTTTTTCTGCGCGCTTTTCAACATCGTTTCTATAATACGCGACATCTTTAAATTTTCTATCAGCATAAGACTGTGCCTGATCATCAAAGTGCGGTGAATTTGGATCACTGCTTTGTCCTCCAGCCAACATCGATTTTGCTTTAACCTTATCTCCAAATTCTACAACAGCGACAAAACTGTTACCAGAAGTTCCATATTGACGTTTGGTGTCTTTCCCAAAGCGCGTACCGTAAGAAGCCAAAGCTCCCCAAGAACCTGAAGCCATACCTACAGCCAGACTTGGTTTTGAGTCGTCAAACACTTGGTTAATTTCACTATCATTTCTTTGGTAGCGATTGAACGCTCCCCAAGGTGTTTCCCACGATCCAAAATCTTCCGTCAATTGCACTATGCCCGTTTGAAATACGGCTAATCGTTCTTCTGGTGAAGACATTTTACTCATATAATCAAACATTCCTAATCGGGTCATTCGCTTATTTCCTGTCATGGTTGGGATTTTACCTGAGCGATAATAGGCATTCAAATAGTATTGCGCCAAAGTCATTTCAGCAGATGTTGCAGACACGCTAAAATCCCAACCCTTTAAAAGCTCCATCGCTTCCTTGGCTTCTGATGTCTCCATCGAAGACGCTTCTGAAGCCTCCAATAAACCACGAATTAATATCTCTGCTCCTGGTAAATAGGGATCGTAAGCCAATTCGATTAATCCGTCTAAAGTCAAGTTATTAGCTTTTTTCAATAAAGGAATAGCATGCATGCCTCTGAAATTTTCTGGATAAGAACTCATGTATTCAGGATAGTCTTCTTTTTTTGGACTGTTTTCTGCCGCACTAGTAAATGGCGTAGAATTGCAATTCTGTATCCACCCGTTTGATGGGTTTTTCACCATAATATTGTCTTTTAAGTCATGAAGTCCATTCCAATCGGTTTCTGGGTTACTACCGTCTACAGGATTTGTGTAATCAAACTTTTCATTTCTTTTTGGAATAAAATTGCCGTGGTAATAAGCGATGGTACCATCCGCATCTGCATACACCGTGTTATTAGAAGAGTTGGTGCGAATATCCATCATACTATAAAACTGATCGTGATTAGATTTTTTGGTTCTTACAAAGGATTGCTCCAAAGCTTTTACTGGACTCCACATTAAAGCAGTGGAAACCCATTTTTCGCCATTGGCATGCGTTATTGGCCCATGATGCGTTCGATACATCATGAATGTTTTGTCTTTTACACCATCAAGGCTTTTGTAGTTCAAAGTAACTTCCACCGAATCAATCGGACGAATTGTATCACCGTATTTATAAGCTATTTTATCTTCTTCCTTAATGATGGTTTCTTCAAACTCATCAATAATATCTGTCCCCGTTGAGGTATGCATCCAGCCCGTTTTTTCATTGAATCCCTGATAGACAAAAAATTGTCCCCAAGTGACCGCACCATAGGCGTTAAGTCCTTCTTCGCTCACCACATGGACTTCTCCTCGAAAAAAGAAAGACGTGTGCGGGTTTATAAGAAGCATCGCATTACCAGACTTTGTTAAAGCACCAGAAATAGCAAATCCATTCGATCCCCTTGGCTCAGTATCTTTTAATCTGATTAAACCTTCATTCACTGACACTTTATTGTCGGTAGCTTTCCCATAAAATTCCTTTATTTTTCTAGTAGAAACCCGCTCAATATCTCCACCAATAGAGCCTTCGCTAAAATACATTGGCATCCAAGGCTCAAAGTGTGTCAAGAGTTTTGGTGTTACTTCAGGATGTGTTTTAAGGTAGTAGTTAATCCCATCAGCAAAAGCCAAACAAAGCGATTGCAACCATTCAGGACTATTATTATAGTTCTCGATAGCTTCTTCTTTGGTCATATAAAGATTAGCACGCAGATCGCTATACAAAGACGGTTCTCCCTCAACTTCCGCAAGTCTTCCAATAGCCCAAATATAATTGCGCTCTACACGGTTAAAATCATCTTCGCATTGTGCGTATAATAAGCCAAAGACAGCATCAGCATCCGTTTTACCATAAATATGGGGCACACCAAAATCATCTCTAATAATTTCAGTATTGGCCGCATGCTGCTCCCACCGCTCTTTTTCTGTCTTTATGTTTTCTTTCGAGTCTTGGGAAGAACAACCCACAATGAGTAACAGATAAAGAATAGGAATATTTTTCATAGCTATATTTTTATGATTGGTTCTTGCGCCCAGCTATCGGGCGTATGCCCTCCAACTGTCAATACTGGTAAAATAGTGAATTCTGCTACGCTCAGCAAGGGAGTGCTTCCAAGGTATCAAGACTGGCACGGATTCCTGAAAGATAAAACCATACGAACTGAACTCGGTAGAAACCACTGCCATTTGGTCAGCGGTAGATTCACGATCGGGTTATAGAGTATCTACATTCGTTGGGCCGTTTTTATTAAGTCCATCAATAACAAGTCCATCAAAGAAATTTCTCTGAATGTCTAATGACCTTGCTTTAAATTCAGGATAGGATTTAAGATAGAAGTTGGCAAGTTCCGTTTGTGATTCAAAACCTAAAAGCTGGAAGGTTCGAAAGCCATCTTGAGAGCTTCCATAGTGGCCAGGAAAGGTCGATAAATCCAAAGTCTTAAACTCCGGCCAAAACGCTAATCCAATTGTACCTGACGGATTATCATCAATGGTGTATTGAATGAAATCGAGTTCCTGTTTTACCCTTATTCCTCTAGGCTTATTCCTTTAGGCTTAAAGGATAGTTCAAAAGCCAAACCATCAAGTCTGTCAAAAGTAGCTGCTTTATTACAATCGTGTCGCCATTCGCCGTTTGTTGAAAGGCCTCTGCATTCGTTTTCAAAAAAGTCAGCGTCTCTCCGTTCTTGAGTTTCACTTGAAGTTGCGCAAGCGCAACGAGATGAAGGGCTACAAAAAATAAACTGAAAACTGTTTTCATAGTGAAGGTTAGCCCTAAATCCCTCGTTTGGGGCGTTGCATTTTGTGAATTTAACTGATTATCACAATCAATAATAGTTAGATTGCGCGCTATTATTTTAAATATGACACACTCTTTAGAAGAATTAAAATCTGGACAACTCATTGGCTCCAAAAAGTTAAAATTGGCTTGTGGCTTAACCGAGTTCCCAGAAGAAATATTATCTCTTGCAGCGACCTTGGAGGTTTTGGATTTATCAGACAATCAATTGACGGAATTGCCGGATACCATCGCTCAACTGAAGAACTTAAGAATCATATTTTTTGCCCGTAATAACTTTACTGAGTTTCCCGTCATACTCGCGGCATGTCCCGCCTTGACTATGATTGGCTTTAAATCCAATCGAATTCATACCGTACCAGAAAATGCATTTCCACCAATGCTCCAATGGTTGGTCTTAACTGATAATAAGATTGAAAAAGGCTCTAGTTTAGGTTTGCGTTGATATTACCATTTCGTATCTATCTGACAATGAAGCATACCGTTTGTACGCTTTCACATCTTGCGCTGAGATTTGGGTAAAATCGTTCAAGAACTGTTTACTCCCC
>Ga0208646_1001396_pt1 | contig 11702 bp, 15 predicted proteins | sample AntAceMetag02UK8_FD_184762 | JGI IMG/M metagenome (GOLD analysis project Ga0208646, IMG submission 184762) | Saline lake microbial communities from Ace Lake, Antarctica - Antarctic Ace Lake Metagenome 02UK8 (SPAdes) (version 2) | ecosystem: Environmental > Aquatic > Non-marine Saline and...
CCAACGATGCAGTATTTATTTATGAATTCTATCCATGAGTCTTTAAATCCAGGATATTTAAGAAATAAAGAAAAACGATTAAGGGAGAGGGGTCAAAAGACGTTTCTTCCAGTCAATGAGGAGGCTTTCTAATGGCCGTTAGTAATACAGTTGTTAAGACAAGCTATCAGGGTAACGGGACTAACACTACGTTTGCTCTTGCTTTTAAAGTAATCGAAGGCGATAGCGTGGAAACTAAAGTCTACATAAGAGATGTAACAGACCCTGGAAATCCTACTGAAACCTTAAAGGTTGAGGGTGCTTTACAGGATTATACTTTAACCGGAGCAAGTCCTCCAACAACTCCGTTTCATACTGATGTTGAATTCAATACCGCGCCAACGGCTACTCAAATTGTAGTCGTTATAAGGCAGCTAACACTCACTCACGACCTTGATCTAACCGCCAACTCACAGATCAACAAAGAGTCCCTAGAGGATAAAATAGATCGTTGTGTCGCACTTGTTCAGCAATTAGCAGAAGTACAGGGAAGAGCGCCTAGGTTGCCGATTACAGAACAATTCGCAGGAGACTTAGAAATCCCTCATATATATGCAGGAAAAGTCATTGGGTTTAACGCAGCAGGAACTGCCATCCAAATGTACACAGCCTCAGACCTTCTAGCTCTGTCAACTGGCGGGTTTGGAAGCACGTTCATCAAAGCGATTGCCGATAGTGAAACAAACGAAGTGGTACCTAGCATGACTGCGGATAGCTCGCTTCATAAAAGTGCCATCATCCATTTCTCTATTGAGAGAAGTACAAATGTATTTGCTAGTGGATTTGTTTTCTTGCAGGAATTAAATGGTACGTGGAGGGTTAAGGAATCACTCTTTAGTGGTGAGGAGCATGGTTTAACTTGGGGTGTTTCTGAAAGTGCGGGCGTTGCTCAGTTACTTTACACTAGTGATACTCTTGGGGCTGGATATTTATATACATCAATTATGAAGTTGGAGATTTAGTATGAAGAGAGCAAAATACATATTTATTATTTTTACAGTTCTGTTGGTAGCGGCGATTGCGACAAGCCAGACGGGACGATCGTTGTTAATTGACAACCTCTTTCTAGATGGGAACACAATCTCATCTACTAATACAAACGGAGACGTAAATGTTAGCCCTAATGGTACAGGCACTGTTGTTATCAACACCGACCTTGATGTGGACAACCTCAACCTCAACGGCAATGAGGTCAGCTCAACAAACACTAATGGAGACATTACTCTTTCTCCTAATGGCACTGGTACCGTTGTTATTAACACTGACCTTGATGTCGACAATCTTAACTTCAACGGTAATACGATCAGCTCAACGAGTGGTGGTATTACTATTGATCCTAGTGGTTCTAGCGACTTTATACTCAATGATCTAACAGCAAGTAGGGTGTTAGTTTTAGATGGCTCAAAGGCTGTGCAGTCATCAGTTATTACAAGCACAGAGCTTGGTTATTTAGATGATGTAACAAGTGCTTTATGTGGAATAAACCAAAGTTGCACTCTTACTAATAAAACTCTCACAACACCCTCTGTTAATACAGGGATCAATGTTTTAGCTGAAGGGTATGTCAGACTTCAAGATGCTAGTGGTGGTGAGTATGTAGGGATCAAGGCTCCAGCTACAGTAACAAGCTACAGTATTGTAATGCCAGCGGCTCAAGGGACAAGTGGTCAGACTTTATCTAATGACGGATCTGGTAATTTAGTGTGGGCCGCAGGTGGAGGAGGAGGCGGAGTCTCTAATGCCGAGTATAACTTCCTAATTAGCGGTGATGGTAACTCTAAATTTGAGGAGGGAGTTGCTGGTTGGACTGGGTCAACGACAGCTCCTGTATCTGAGACAACAACAGAAATTGAAGGGGACGCCTCACTCTCTTGGACACCCGCAGGGGCTGAGACCTTGCGCTCTGATGCTGCTGTCATTCCAGCATGGGCTTACGGGACTAATTGCTATGCCGAGGTTTATTACACGTTAGGTGCCGTTGAATATTCTTTGAAAGTTCTAGACGGGTCAGATGTTGAGGTTACAAGTAGCGGTGGGGTAGCGACAGACACGAATGCTTTTGCTGCACTAAGTGGTGAGAGTGCGATTGCTTACCGGACTTTCATTTGTCCAAGTAGTGGCTCAGTTAAGTTATCACTAGAAACAAGTGGAGCTGCTGCAGAGATAAACATTGATCGCGCTTACATTGGTCAGAATTTTAGGATGAGTGAAGCCCTAGATTCAACAATATATTCTGCCTACGTCACCGACGGCGCGGTAACAACTACTGTGTCAAATGAAAGTCAGAACTTCATTGAAGGTAATTGTACCAACCCGTCTGGCGGGGTTTATGTTTGTACATTTGTTAGCGGAATATTCAATTCTGTAACGCCAAATTGTGTCGCAACAGGAGAGGACCAGCAACAGACAAGAATTACAGCTTCGTCGGCCTCTTCTATAACCGTCAACCAATTAAACGGGGGTGGCACTGCATCTGATGGTGACTTTCGTGTTCTTTGCCAGCGTGGTGCCGATTCTTCGATAAGAAAGGTCTACACCCCGCCAGCATCGACTGAGCTAACAAATAGTTTCTCAGCTCTTGTCACTGACGGAAGTGCTACGACTACGGTATCAAATGAGAATGTGGATTTTATAAGTGGTAATTGTACCAACCCGTCTGGCGGGGTTTATGTTTGTACATTTGTTAGCGGAATATTCAATTCTGTAACGCCAAATTGTGTCGCGACAGGAGAGGAACAGCAACAGACAAGAATTACAGCTTCGTCGGCCTCTTCTATAACCGTCAACCAATTAAACGGGGGTGGCACTGCGTCTGATGGTGACTTTCGTGTTCTTTGCCAGCGTGGTGCTGGTGACTACTTGGTAAAACAATCAACCGCTCCTTTGCTGGTGAATAGTGTTGTGAACCCGTCGGCTGGTGTTACACAAATTGTTTCGGCGCGTATTACAAACTCAGGAACTCCGACGATCACAAGTCAGGACGGCTCTTGGATTAGTTCACTTACCGACAACGGAGCCGGGGATACTTCTGTCAATATTGCAAGCGGTACGTTTTCAAGCGCACCACGATGTTTCTTGGCTTCTTCCGCCAGGCGGCTTTTATATTTTTCAACCGAGCCAAGTACAAGTTTGGCTCAGGTAATTACAGCGAACCCAGATACGCCATTTGGTCTAAATGATGTTAACTTTGACATTATGTGCATAGGAGCCAAATGAGCATAGAAACACTTCTTAAGGTACTAAGCATTATGATCTCAGGAGCGGGCCTTACATGGGCCATCCTCTCTTACTACTTTAAGAAGGCTGATGCGTTTGAAAAAGATAAACTCAAAGCACGAGCCAAAATAAAAGAGCTTGAAAATGAAATAGCAAAACACGCAATAGCTCGCATTAATGAAAAGATTGAAGAATTAAAAGCACAGCTTGATGACCACGGGCAAAAGTTTGATCTGATGTCTCATAACTATGATGGTGTATCAAAGCGAGTCGAGCGCACAGCACTTTTGCTTGACGTGATAACTGAAGATATGAAGAAATTGTACCGAGAAGTAACGGACAACAAACAAACTCACGGTAATCTGTACCGTGGAAAATGGGGGAAAAATGATGGAGATTCTTAAAAACAGTGAGAATATTTTATTAGCTGTACTAGTAATAAACTTTCTTTTAAGTGGTATTTCAGGGGCTTTAGATTTAGTGGCTGCCAAATATCCTAAGAGTGATGCTAGTAAAGCAAGCGTTTGGGTTCATGGTGCTCTTTCTTTCTTACAGAAAGTCATAGACATATTCTCGGCTAATAAGGCGCACAAGTAGCTGATGAGGCCGCATTGGCTAGAGCTTGCTTACGAGGAAATGAATAACTCTGTTGCTGAGGTTCCAGGGCCTAATTCTAATCCTAGAATTGTGGCTTACTTTAACGAGACCTCTTTTAAAACAACAGACGACAACGTCGCGTGGTGCTCTGCTTTTGTTTGTGCTGTTCTTGAATGGTCGGGCATTCCTTCTACAAGGTCCGCAGCGGCTAGGTCATACTTATATTGGGGTGATGAACTGCGGGAACCTAAGGATGGGTGTATAGCCGTGTTGTACCGCGGTTCTAGGGATGGGACTTCGGGACATTGTGCTTTCTTTGTTGGCCAAACTGCCGATAAAATCATGCTTTTAGGGGGAAATCAGATGGATAAAGTCTGTATTTTGGCTTATCCAAAGTCTCAAGTGTTGAGTTACAGGTGGCCAAGTAAAGAGGTAAGGACAAGCGATGCAGGGAATAATTCAGATACTTACTATCGTAATTGATAAATGGCCATTTCTAGAGAGCCTTTTAATGAAGATTTTCCAATCTTATATGGTTAAAAAGCATAAGCTGGACGTTACTAAGTTTATCAAAGCAGAAGAGGTCGCTCGTAAAACCAAATCTACAAAAGAACTACAGAAAATTATCGGGAGAAGGCTTAAGTGATTGGCGATAGATGGTTCTATTTTGAGTTTGGAAGGCTCAGAGTCGAGGTTCGATTCCTTCTTGTCATCATCTGCCTTGTCCTTTCTTCTTGTGTTAGTAAGCCCATTAGAAGCCTATGTATCATGGACTTTGAGAATCAGATGTGTTGGACAGATGAACCAACAAAAGAGGGGCTCACTTTTGAGCAAATGTCTATCCAACAACTTGAGTGCTATGTGAATCAGACGGTGCCTTGTTGGTACAGTATAACGGGTTCTGATCTGACAAGTGTTGTAGATAGTTTATAAGCATCCTCTCATTGTCTGGGTGTATGAATGTCGCCAAGCCTCCGGCATCAGAGACCTTCCCTAGTACGTACTCTTGTAACTTCTCACGCCCACTAATGTTCTCAACCTCACTGCCATCTTTTTTTACTTCTAATGCGACAAAGAACCCTGAGACAAGGCCTAAAATATCAGGGGACCCACGTAGTCCTATTTGCTGAATCACGAACCAGTAGGAATTTGGTAGGGCTCTTAGTTTCACAAGGAGCTTTTCTTTATATTTGGTTTCTTCTTTTTTCATGTTTTAAGTCTCTCATAATGAGCTTGAAATTTCTTAGATGTTTCCTCTATTTTGAAAAAGAATCTGACGTTCTCACCAAAATATTTGTACGCCCGACCCTTGTTCTTTAGCGCTACTACAACCTCATGATCTATAGGAAGAGAGTCTTTCACTCTTAGAGCAATCACTTCAGAGAAATCATTGAAATGGTACTGCTCTCTTCTCTTACTAGTCCAGGCTCCTTGCTTATCTTTATTGGCATACTGCCCGTCAACTATCAGCTTATACTTGTAAACAATCATGTTGGAACCCCCTCAACTAAATCACCCTTAGAAAATGACTTCCAAGAATGAGCTACCCCTGCCTCTATTTTTATCCCGTTTCTTGAATTAAAAGATGTCTCCATAATACCTACTATTTTTGGTATTAGATCAAAGCGCTCTGGCTCAAGATCAAACTTCACCTCATCATGGATTGTCATCTCAGCAGTAAAGTCTAACTCATCATAACATCTAACCATAGAACGCTTCATTAGGTCCGCAGCAGAGCTTTGTATGAGATAATTGAGCATTATGTAAGAGTATTGTTTGTCAAATAAGTGAAGCCTTCGACCAAACCAATTAATAATAAACCCTCTTGCAGCTGCCTTATCTGAAACATCTTTTAAAAATTTGGCAATACCTGGAAGCTTGCTAAAGTACCTGCGTCTTATGTCCCTAGCTTCCGTGAACTTCACATTAAGCATTTTTGAAAGGCTGTCTACACCTGTTCCGTATAAACAATTTGATACTAACTTACCACTAACTGTAAACCTATGTCTTGGCCCAGAGTTTATAATGTCATAGACCTTCGCTTTTTTCCTACAATCCTTCTGTTTAACAGGTTCTCCGACCTTGTAACCAGCCTCAAGTTCCCAATCTCGTAGTGTCCGTTGTTGTCTATTCTGTCTATATCCAAAGACATTATCTGATCCTGAGTGTAGTTCTCCATAAAGAATTGAATCCACTCCTCCTGCGAGCACAGTATTTTTATTCCGCGAGCACCATAGTTTTTCCACGTTTTTAAGTGCGTGTCTGATTGACATCGAGTTCTTGCTGCCTGGAACCGCTTTGCTAACGAATTCTCGGCAGGTGTTTTGTGCCTCAGTGCGCGCTGACATCGGCAGTTTGTTGTCTTTCCAGATAAAATGTTGTCGCAATATAATAGGTAATTTTTCAAACATTGATCGCACTTTGCTTTTATTCTTGAGTGTTTCCCACGAATAAGAGTCGTCGGCATAAGCATCAGGTACCCGACATCCTTCTCCATTAATCTCCGTGTTAAGGATTCGTTCGACTCCTTGTTGACAGGAGAGTACCCAGGCTTGTATCTTCCGTCCTTTGTCCGTGAAGACTTCGTGTTCTGGTGTAACCTCGACCCCTTGGACATTTATGACCTCCTTAATTCCCATGTAAACTACGCCACCATGAGATACCCAGTCAACCCCATCCCATAAAAGGTCCTCTTTAGAAACATTTTGTATTTTTACTAAGCCCCTTTTTGTTAGTACCAACTGATCCTCAGCTACACACGCAAAGTTTACTGTCTTGGCATGATCCCTGGTTATACCTAGAAGGTCTGCCGTAGCTTGGTGGACATCCTCTCCCTCATTGATCTTCTTAATGAGATACCTCTCATCAGCGTAGTCGGCAAGAATACGGTACTCAATTTGAGAGTAATCAATGTCTATTAAACACTTCCCCTCACGAGGAATAAAACACCTACGAACATCATACTCCCCAGCAGTCTTTTTTGGTAACTGCTGTACGTTACTGGAAAACCTGCCAGTTACTGTACTACTTGGATCAAACCACCCTCTAAAGATGTCGTTGTCATCCATTTGATAGAGGAATGAGGAGTAGTAAGTGCCTGCGTACTTCTCATGCTTTCTAATCCTTGTAACAATGTCAGCTACAGGATGGTCAATATCACTTAAAGCATTCTTGTCAAAAGATGGATTACCCTTTGCTGTTAGTTTGTAGGGAAGATTAAACTTGTCAAACACACGTCTAAACACAACCCGTGAATCACTGAAGGTCTCCCCCGTTAACTCACCAAATTCTTTTTTGGCAACCTCCGCCATTTTTAGCTCGTAGTCTAGCCCATCAATGCAGTACCCACGATCAACGCGCACTCCTTGGCGCTCCATAAGATGACAAACTCGAGTGAGTTTTACTTCGTTAGTGAACACTTGCTTAAATGGAGCTGGTTTTGTTTGCTCCCTGGTGAGTGCTTCAAGGGTTTCTACCTGAGCTTTACCAATGTCGTAGTGAAGTCTTGCATCCTGGCATCCGTAATCAAACATAGTCTGAAATGGTACCCGATCAAAGTGAGGCTCACGTACTGTTTTCCCCTTACCAAGAACTACAACATCTGTGTAGAGCTTATGCTCAGAGATGTACTTCTCAACACGTGTGTCTTTCTCCCAACCTCTGCGCGCGGCAAGGGCTGCTAGAGAGTATGGTTTGGCACCAAAATGGTCGTTTTTGATGAGTCTTTCCATCATTTTTGTGCATAAAACAACACCCTTAATGGTAACCCCATCTTTAGAAAGCATCCCTAGATCAAATTTGGCATTTTGAATAAACCATGTGTGAGCCTTACTACTCCAGAGCACATCCATTTTAGCTATGTAGTCCCTTGGTAGCTCATGAGTAAAATCAAAGTAGTACTCATAAAACTCTGTGGCTATCTGTATGGAGAATAGTTTGTGATGCTCAAGTAGACCTTGAGTCTCTGTGTCTAACCCAAGGTTTTGATGTGATGTTAAGTCGCTAAGAACGTCAGCGAAATTTTGGATAGATACTAGCTTCTTCACTCTCAGGCTCCACACGCTTTTGTTTTGGCTTAAGTCTAAGCTTTGTGATTAGTTTATGAAAATACTCTGAGGTGCTAAGCCCTAACTCTTTACTTCTTTTTTGTGCCCACTTCTGATTCTCTTTAGTGGTACGAATAAAAATAACTTCTCTACTCTTTTTCACTCAGCTCCTCAATAGGAAAACCAGTTAACTCAAATTGGTGGCCGATTTTAAAATCAGCTAACCACATTTTCTTAACTGGCTCCCAACGAAACCCCGCCTCTTTTACAAGTTTGTTGTCAGCACCCCCATCCTCCCAAGGTGGTTTAGGGTGAGCACGGAAAGTACTCTTTGGTGCTAAGAAATCATCATAATCAAGACTAAAATCCACTCCTCGTGCTTTTAGTAAGTCTAACACCAACATGCAGTCATCTGTTGCTCGGTGGAGTTTGCTTGGATCAACCCTGACTCCGTAATCAAGAGCCAAGTGAGAGAGTTTTCGGCATGTTATTTTTGGTTTATATTTTATGTCCTTAACAGAACAGATCCACGGCTTTGTTTCAAAAAGGGATGGATCAAGTTTGCGTCTCTTAAGATTGTTTATCAACACTGGCTTATCGTAGTCTTTGTTGTGAGCAACAAAGCAGTTAACTGTAGCAAGAGAAACGCTCAAACCATAATTGGCCATCTCTAATGGTACTCCACTTTTGTTAAGCTCAGCTTGTGTGATCCCTGTTATACCAATAATTTCTTGTGGTATTGGCGGGTAGTCAGACTCTTTTATCAGTGCGCTCACTTTGTCCTCTATTGTCCAGGTGTCAGTGTCTACCACCAACGCCCCTACTTCTAATATCAAAGCATCATTTACGTCTAATGATGTTGCCTCAAGATCTATAATCCCTATTCTCACGGTGCCCCCAAGATGAAAAAAGCCCTTAAGCACTTTTATTTGTTGGTTGAATAAATGGAGACAACCTGCAAACCAAAAACACTCTCGGGCTAACTAATTTAGAATTCTCTAGGTGTATTTGCTGTTGCAGGTGTTGATGGTTCCTGTTCTGGAACATCCTCTTTTACCTGTGCTTGCCCTGCCTTAATGGTTTTTAACCATTTCAAACATATAGCCTGATCCTGAGCTGTTGTTTCGTTTCCTACTTTCATAGTGGCAACGAAGTAATCCCCTTTGTCCCCATGTTCAAGCTTTGTATCAAGCATGACCGTGTAGGCAGCAGGAGACTTCCCAGCAGCACTGTTTTGTAGGTACATTTGTGTCATGATGTTCTTAGCTGTTTTTGATGACGTTCGTCTTAGCGGAACTACAAATGGTAATCCACTTTGAACGTCCGTGGCATCAAGAACATAAAAGTAGTACACAAGATCACGCTGAATGTTTCCATCTTCATAGGGAAGATTCTCATTCTGAGGTGTTACAGGAATACTTTGTAAGTACTTCTTGTCCTTACCGCTAGTGTCGTACTCAACCCATTTCTTCTCTGTGTGAAATGGAATCACTTCAAAAGAAACCCCATTACCACCTAAGTTTTTATTGGCAACATTGTCTCTGTACTCACCAGCTTTAGCTTCCTGGTCCTTCACTTTATCAGACATGAATTGTGAGATCCACACCATAGGAATGGCTATGTCTTTAGAACTAATCGGTGCCGGACCCCACTCAGCAAGCATTTCCTGCTTGGCAAGTTCTCCAGCTTTACTTGTTTTTTGAACACTTGTTTCCATATTCTTACTCCGTTTCTTCGTTTTCATTTGCGCCTAAATCCTAGAGTTTGGTAACTCTGTGGTTGTTGTACTCCAGGCATCTCAAAATTGGCAACACCCTCTTTAGCTGCTAACGCGGCTTCTTCGTTAAAGAAAGAATTGAGACGAGCAGAATTAATCCCGGCAAAACCCATAAAAGTCTCGTGTCCATACTTTTCCTTTATGTACTTAAACAACGCCTCTTTATCGGAGTTTGTTTTAGGTGTGGTTACTGTCAACTTGTTAATTATGTAGGCAGTTCCTAGGTTATCAACAACAAACTTAGACTTTTTGCTGCGTGCTAGCAAATCAAGCACCTTAGCTGCGGCCTGGGACTTCTCCTTAGATGCTGTGTCACATATCTTTTTGGTTTCTTTATAGGCCTTGTCGGCCTCATCATACTCCAAAATAGCTCTATCTACTTCTGATACTGAGATGTCCTCAGCGGTTTCCTTGTTCCATTCCTCTAAACTCATAAATCCTCATTTCTGCCTATATTAGGCTTAAAATTAACTCTGCTAGATTTTGTTTTCTTGTCAGAGCTTCATTAACTATTTCATCTATTGTATCTGCCGCCACTATATCTAGGCGTGTGAGGCGCTTATGCTTAAGGGACCCAACTCCCTCAATACGCGCGTGGCTCTGCATGTCTTGTTCCATGGAATATCCTTTAGAGTAGTATATGGCTGTGTTTGCACCAGTAAGATCAATACCAATGCCTCCAGCTCCTTGGTTACCAATTAAAACAGACACGTCAGCATCTTCGTTGAATCGTCTTATGTTCTCAGTTCTATCTTTTTTTGGTACTCCACCGTGAAGTTCCACGTAACCAAGTTTTAATTTCTTACAAGCCTCAGCAATATCTAGATAGTTTTGTTTGAAACACGCCCACACGACCACTTTATTTCTAGGACAAATATCTGTTAAGTACTCCTGAAGAGCTTTTATCCGAGGGTTCTCACTGATGGTAAAGCTTGTACCATCATCAAGGTTCATGAACCCGCTTACTATTTGCTGCATCCTTAGGGACTTAGTCAGAGCAAGTTGTGCGATAGATGCTTTTGGTTTGCCTTCTTTGGTTAAACCATCAACAAAAGTTATAAACTCACGCTTCATTTCCTCATAATATTTTCTCTGTGCTTTACCAAGCTCTACCGTAATCACCCCACGTAAAACAGCGGGTAAGTCCATGCAATCCTCAGAACGTACAGACATGGATCGACTTGAGATAAGAGCGGCAAATTCTCCAAGTAACTCTCTTCTTGGTTGCCAGTTGGGGAAATAGTTCTGCTTCCCCGCCCACTGAGCATTCCTATCCTCCATCCATTTAGCACGAAATGGCCAGTAGGTTTTACCAAGGGTTTTCCCTCCATCCATGATTCTAAACTGCTGCCAGTAATCAGAGATGTCATTAGTCATTGGTGTTCCTGAGAGGAGGTACTTGTACTTACACTTATCAGCGATTTGCTCAACAATTTTAGACGTTTTTGCCTTTGGTGACTTACACCTGTGGGACTCATCAAGAACCAACATCTCAGGAGCCCAGTTACTAATACTCTCAGCAACGGCCTTACTAATAAGACCTTGGTAGTTGATGATTACAATGTTCTCGTGAGCGTCCTGAAGCTCTTTTACGCGGTCCTTACCACTCAAAGGTCCAAGGTCCCTAATAAGATATTTTTGTATTTTGGAGTACTGTAGGAACTCCTTAACCCAATTAGAAGTAACCACCTGTGGGCAAAGGATAAGTAGCTTTATAAGCCTTCCCTCAGCCTGGCAGCGTCTCCTATATATCTCAATAAGAGTCCTAGTTTTCCCCGTCCTCATGTCAAAAAAGAAGGCAAACTCAGGGTATTTTAGCCCAAGCTCTATCCCTATTTTTTGGTGGTTCCACAATGGTTTTACGTCAGTCATAGGAGTATGCTAGCAGATCTGCTATCACCTGTCAATAGATGTCCTCAACAATTTCGCCCGTCTCATCAACGAAGTGAACTCCTTTGTAACCCCAACCCTGGCTTCCGTTTACTCTAAGTGTCGCACCCTTGGTGTTCGGAAACTGTCTTGTAAAG
>Ga0208646_1001403_pt1 | contig 11663 bp, 12 predicted proteins | sample AntAceMetag02UK8_FD_184762 | JGI IMG/M metagenome (GOLD analysis project Ga0208646, IMG submission 184762) | Saline lake microbial communities from Ace Lake, Antarctica - Antarctic Ace Lake Metagenome 02UK8 (SPAdes) (version 2) | ecosystem: Environmental > Aquatic > Non-marine Saline and...
CATCTACACCTACTGTCACAATCTATCACGGCGGTGCAGGTTTTGTTGTAGGAAACACGATTACAATTCCAGGTTCTTCATTAGGAAGTTCTTCTAATATAGTTTTAACAGTTGCTTCATTAGAAAATAATAACGCTTCTAACATGTTCTTAGTAAATAACCAAACAAACATTGTTCAAATGTCAATGAAAGGTTTAACAGGAACACCAGGTGCTGGTGCAACTGGTAAAGCTGCCGTTGTTTCTTTAGACCCTAGTGGTTCGATTACAACTGCTTCGCCGTATATTCAAAACTGTTCGTCTTTTAATGCAAATGCAACAGGTATTCAAATTGACGGACTATTACATAGTGCAGGTAACAAGTCAATTCTTGCAAATGACTATACACAAATTAACTCAGACGGTATTGGTGTTCATGCACTAGGTGGTGGTCGTGGTGAGATGGTTTCAGTCTTTACTTACTACAATGATAAATCATTCTATGCTCAATCAGGCGGATTTATTAGAGGACTAAACTGTTCATCTGCTTACGGTGAATACGGTGCAGAAGCAGACGGAACACTAGCCTCAGAAGCACCAGTATCAGTTACAGCTCGTGGTTTAATGTTAAAATATGCAACTGCTGGATTTATTGGCGCTGCTACAGAAAGTGATGTTGCAGATACACTTTCAACTTCAGGAACACCAACAGCTGCGGCTATCGTAGGTGACACTTCAGGTGCAACTGCTACAATTTCAAGAGTTAACATATCACTAGACTTTTTACATATCGAAAGTATTACAGGTAACTTTACACAAGGTGAAGTTTGTACAATTACAAAAGATGATAGTTCAACTTATCAATTAACACTAGACGCTTCATTCGGAGATAGTTCAGCTGCTCAAACAGGTCAAGAAGGACCTCTTATTAGAGTAGATGGTTCTTCTTTAAGTGTGCCTACTGCTATTAGAGTAGGTTCAAATGTTGTATTTGCTGGCGACACTGCTAAGTATTACAGAGTTTCAGCAGTATCAGAAACAAATACCACTAACGAAACAGCATTAATCAGATTAACAGAAAGTATTACAACAGCTAGAGCGGTTGCAGACAACGAAGCAGGTTCTATTACAACAGGTTTTTCAAATGTTCGATTAACTGGACACGACTTTCTAAACATTGGTACAGGTGACTTTACAACAAGTAACTATCCAGGTGTTGAAACTCAACCAGCTAATCAAGAAAGAGAAATTACTGAAACAGCTGGTGGTCGTGTTTACTTCTCATCTACTGACCAAGACGGTGACTTTAGAATTGGTGATTTATTCAGAATTGAACAGGCGACAGGTGTTGCAACACTAAACGCAGACGCATTTGACCTTTCAGGTCTATCACAGTTACAACTTGGTTCTATTGGTGCTGAATTAGGCGCAACGATTAACGAATTTAGTACAGACGAAACATTATCTAACGATAGTAACTCGGCAGTTCCAACAGAAAGAGCTGTTAAAGGACATTTAACTAGAGATAAAATGGGAACAGGAGCTCTTGTTCCACCAACAGGCACAACAGCACAAAGACCAACAGGTGGTGATTTATACACAGGCGGTCTAAGATATAACTCTTCACTAGTGACATGGGAAGGTTATAACGGTAGTGCTTGGACAGGTCTAGGTGGTGGTAATCCATGGGCTTCAACTGCTACAAATATTACAATAGCTGCTAATGACAGATATTTTGTTGATACGACAAGTGGCGCAAAAACAATTACTTTACCAGCGTCACCACAAACAGGTGACCAAGTTTCATTAGTTGACTTAGCAGGTACATTTGATACAAACAATTTAACAATTGCTAGAAATAGTTTAAAGATTATGGGACAGGCAGCAGATATGACTGTTTCAACAGAGGATGCTGGTATACAACTAGTTTATACAGGTGCAACTCATGGATGGAAACTAACAAATAACATCTAATAGATATAAGGGATAAATAAAAGTATGAGCGATTTAAGAGATTTTACCGGAAAAAACAGACGATTTACAGGTACGGACGCTGAAACTATAACGAGCGGTACAACTGCTCAAAGAGTTACTGGCCAAGGTAAATTAAGATTTAATACTACAACAAATTTGATGGAGTATTATGACGGTACTGATTGGAAAGCTATTGACGCTCCACCTGTTATTACAGGTTTTACTGTTGATGATGTAGGTGGTAGCGCCGGAACTTCAGCAACAGTTGATAACGAAAAAACGGCTGATAGTGGAAATTTTACAATAGAAGTAATCGGTTCATTATTTGATACAACTGGTGCTTCTGTATCATTTATTGCAACAGCTGGTAATGGTGAAACAATTACTACAGAAACAATTACAAGAAATTCTGCTAATCTACTTACCGTTACGGTAGACGCTTCAGCTTTTGATGTTGCTCAAAGTCCTTATACTATTAGAGTTACAAACGGTTCAGGTTTATCAGCAAACTTAGAAGCTTGTATAACTGCTGACGCAGAGGCTCCAACATTTACAAATGCAGCTGATACAAATTTTTTAATCTATGACGGTGCTAGAGGTTCAGGTACAATTGCAGCTGCTTCATTAATTGAAGCTTCACCTCTTATTGGTACTTCAAGTAATTATTCAGTACACTCAGGTTCATTGCCAGGCGGTAATAGTTTAAATACCACAACAGGAGTTATTACTTGGTCATCTGTAAGTTCAGTTGGTTCAGATACAACTTCTACATTTACAATTAGAGCTACGGGTGCTGAAGGAACAGCAGATAGACAATTTAAAATTACAGTAAAAGCTCCAAATTATAACTCTATTACAGCAGAAGGTTCATTTACTTTTAATGTTCCGGTAGGCATTAGTGCAGTACAAGTTCTCGCTATAGGTGGCGGAGGTTCCGGCGGTACACAAGTAGGTGGCGGCGGCGGTGCTGGAGGAATGATTGAAGTTTCTTCTCATCCAGTTTCACCAGGCGGAACAGTTTCAGGAAATATTGGTAGAGGTGGTATAGGGTTTTCAACCTCAGGCGGTCATACTGGTCAATCGGGCAGTCCAAGTCCAGGTAATTTTGCAAATCCAGGAGAAAACACAACATTCGGAAATATAACAGCCAATGGTGGTGGCGCAGGTGGTAATCACGCAGGTCCACAACCACAAAGTGGACAACCAGGAGGTTCTGGTGGCGGAGGAGGCTCATCTGGTAGTAGTCAACCTGGCGGAAGTGCTACTCAAAGTCCCGGTCATGGCCATGCAGGTGGCCACGGACACGGCAGCTGGTCAGGTGGCGGTGGCGGAGGTGCCGGCGGCGGAGGAAGCAATGCTTCTAGCGGTAGTGCTGGTGGACCAGGAGGTTCAGGCCGTGCAAGTTCTTATTCAGGAAGTTCAGTAACTTACGCAGGTGGAGCTTCAGGTGGTCAACCATCAGGAACAAGACCAAGTCCAGGAGGTCCAGGTGGCGGAGGTTTCGGCGGTGACGCAGGTACCGGAGGCCAAAATGGTTCAGATGGTAAAGGCGGAGGCGGTGGCGGCGTTAGAGATGCACCCGGTGGAGCTGGCGATGGCGGTAACGGTATCGTTATTCTTAAATACTAAATTTCAATCCATCCAGTAATAATATATTTACTACCACTTAAAGGAGGATTTCCTCGGTGTGTATGTGTGAAACTGGATGGCCATATTACCATACGACCTTTCTTTGGTGCAATTCTTTTATTTTGATACAAAAATTCTGTTTCGCCACCCTCATCAACATCATTTAAAAAACACATAAGAACACCAACTCTTTGTTGTTGTTCTCTTAACATTTTCTCAGCGTGCCAAACATGATATCCTTGTGACGGTTCTGTTTTTTGTATTTTTAGTGCATAAACATTTTGTGTATTCATACTTTTTAATATTGAATACTTTTCATAATATTTACTGTAGCACGGCCAAAAATATTTTAAAAAACCTCTTGCTGAAAAGGATAAATTTACATCATTAGTTTCTGATACCATGTCTAAAGCAGTATCTTCTACATAAGTAGGTTTATAATTTTTACCATACAGTTCATGCCTATCATATCTCAATTTAGATTGAGTTTCAAAAAGTTCTATGTACTTATCGCACAATTCATCTGGTAATGCGTTATCATATACCTCAATAAAATCTGTCATTAAAATTCTATCCAGCCATTTAAAATATATTTGTCATTTGACAATGGTGTATTACCTCTATGAGTGTGTGTCATTGATGAAGGATAAATTAAAAGTTTACCTTGTACGGCCTTTTCTCTTCTTTGTAAATATAAAAATTCTGTTTCACCACCCTCATCAACAGTATTTAAATATAATTGAAAATTTAGTAACCTATTATTTTCTGGTTTACCAGAGGCCTCATAATGCCAATCGTGAAAACCACCACCTACTAAAGTTTTTTGTATTTTAGTTTCGTAAATTTGGTGACGGTCGGTAGTATCTAAAATGCCGTATTTCTTTTTATATTCAGGATAGATACTATCCCAAAATGTATCTAAGAAAAATTTGTGTATTTCACCAGATGGTTTAATTGTTTTAATATTTGTTAAAGATAAACTATCACTATCTTTTGATAATTTACCAGTATTATTAATACCACTTTCTGAGCGTGTAAAACCTACTTTTTCCATGTTGTTATAAAATTCTGTAACTTCATTACAGAATTGGTCATTAAAAGCATTCTCAAACACACCTATAAAGTTATCAATTTTTATTTCCATTTTATTTCTCCATTATCTTGTTGCCGTAAATTAGACAATCTATATCTGAATTAAAAAATAATTCTTTTGCTTGACTAATACTACCAGCAATAGGTTCACCATTAATATTCAGACTGGTATTTAATACTATAGGGCAACCAGTAATTTTATTAAAAGTATTTATCAAGTCGTAAAAATGACCAGAGTAAACACTTTGATACCTACATGTTCCATCAACATGTCTAATAGATTCGTACTCATTAGATATATTGCTTACATATGTCATATATGGACTATCATAATAATCTTTAAAAATAGTATTTGCTTTATCGTGTAAAATTGAAGCGCCAAATGGTCTGTAATTTTCTCTTTTCTTAATCTTGTTTATCATCTGTTTACCATTTTTAATTCTAGGATCCATAAGTATAGAACGATTGCCTAAGGCTCTAGGTCCTACTTCACCTTGTCCTTGATACCATGCAACAATTTTACCTTGTGATAATAAATTAGCTGCCTTCTTTATTGTTTCTTTTGTAGGTGTTTCATTAGGACTTTCATCTAATTGAGAGTAAGGAAAGTTATCTAAATTAAACTTAGGTAAATTATTTTTCTTTCTTAAAAATTCAATTGCACCTAAACTAAGACCCTCATCTGGTGTGTGAGGAGGAACATGTAAATTAGGAAAATGTTTTTTAAGTTTAGTATTCCAAATGACATTTTGAGCCACACCACCAGTAAAACTAATTTTGTCGTCTTTATTACAATGTTTTTTAAATATATCTAATAATATATCACCAGACTTTTCATGTATTGTTTTAATCCAATCGAGTAATGTCAAACAAGATACCATATAGTCACCCTTAAAATGTTCCCATTTTTTTATATTAAACAAATCATTAACTTGATATATGTCGTGTTTTAATGTATCGTAAAATTCTTTATTAAATATACCATAAGATTGAAGACCCATTAATTTACCAGCCAAATCAGCTGTGTGTTCTGCTTTTATTTCAAATGTTCTGGCTGTTTGACCCATTTTAGCACCTAATGAACCATGTTTTATAAAGTCTCCTCTTTCAACTATTTCATCATTCTTAATAATACTCCATGATATTTCATGGTCGCCAAAACCGTCAAACACCATATGTACATCAAAATTATCATATACACTTAAAGCATGGGTATAATGATGGTCTACTCTATGAACAGGACATTTGGCATTTATTTGTGGATAGTCTATAGACGGAAAAAAATTATCTTGTTCTTTATTCCAAGGTTTATGTTTATATATCCATGGGTCAACAACAATAGCTATTTCATCAATGTCATCAGGATTGTCTTTAAATATATTTTTTACAATATCACGCCACACATATAGGTCATTATATGCATGGTGTTTAATTTTGTTAAGTCTTTCTGATTTAAAATATCTTAAACTTTTCCCGTCAAAATAACTAAAGTTACTATCGTGGTCACAAACTCTAATACCTAAAAGTTTCATTCTATATCCAAATCAAAACTAATTATTGTTTTTCTATTATCTGTATTAATTAATGGTGACGAATGACTTAAAAACCCTGGAAATATAATAATATCTCCTTCTTCAGCTTCATACTCTAATAAATTATCACTACCAAAATTTTTTATTAATGTTTTTTGACTACTGTCAGTCATTTCAACAAAGTAAACACAAGTAAAATGTGTATATTTGTGAGTGTGCCAAGAGTGTATATCATTTTTAAAATATTGTTGAAACCACATGTTTCTCGTTTCAATACCATTAATTTTATAACTTGCAAAACAATCATATAAAAATTTTATTATATGTGGTCTAGCATATGAAATATATTCTTTTTTTAAATCTTTTATATAATAATCCGTCTTACTGATATTATCATTATCGTCAATTTTTAAAAATGGTGCGTTACTTATTAAGTTTAATAAAGTATCTTTTACTACAAGGTGTTTATTAAATTTAAATCTTTGTATTAGATTTGTCATATTTTTTCACAATTGCCATAACTAAATTATCTAATTCTCTACAATCTCCAGTTAGAGAAAAAATTGGATACTTTATAAGGCCTTCTCTAACAAAACCTTGAGGTGTTACATATAACCCCAATTGTTTGGCAATATTATAGAAAATGCATTTATCATTAGGTACAGTTGTAGTAGGAGTAATATCAAACTTCTCTTTAAGTTTTTCACTCTGTATACTATCACCTAGTTGTAATTCAGCCATAACTTCTTCAACAACTTGTTTATCCCTATCAGTTATACTATCATAACTAAAAGGTAATATTCTTTCTTTTTCTTCATTATCTTTTTTTAATATAATTGCCATGTTTTCTTCCTTTATAAGTTTTTGGGAATACCCAAATATTCTCTTCCATCATATTTATTACTGTGTGGACCGTCAACATCATTATAATGTAAAAATGCTTGAGCGTGATTAAGTCCTTTAAATTTTTTTCTCCAATGTTCTACTTCACAACCTCTATATATCATCATATCTCCAGGTTTTAAATGAATTGGCGTACCATCTACATACATAGGCCATGTATAAGACTTATCTTCTAAATTAGTTATGTCATATCCTAAACACATTGTTACCGATATCTCACAACTGGTTCTGTCGGTGTGTCTTTTCAAATCATTATCTGTTTCATATAAACGCCAATATGAATATTGAGGCATTAAATTTATACCTGTACAACTGATTATATTATCACTTGAAAGATTTAATAAACTATCGAATAAAGGATCCCCATATTGAGAATATGCTCCTGGCGATTGAGTGTCCCAAAATTCTCCGTCCCATTTATCATGGTAATAATCTCTATGGTAAGTATACTTCATACTTTGTCTTAATGCCTGAGATTTCATGTATTCGTACAGTAGTAAAGAAATATCTTTACTTACAAAATTAGGTACAACAACATATTTGTTTTCTTTAAAAAAATCTATATATTCTTTTCTCATCTAAAAGGCCTCCCTAAGCACCATACAACTAATGAGTATCTTTCACCTGTTTCAATAGGCGTTACACAATGATGAACAAATGAAGGGAATACACAAACTGAACCTACATCTCTAACAGCTTCACATATTTGATATCTGTTTTTGGAATCAACATGTGGTCCATAATCAAATTTTAAATCACCGCCTGTATAACCTGTGTTTAGTGCAATGGTAGCGCTTATTTTTCTAACTTTACCTACATGACTTATATTTCTAGTGTATTTTTTATCCATCATGTTTGATGGTGTTACTCCTGGTATTTCTTTTTTAATGATGTCGGACCAATCTCCTCCGCCATCTGTATGCCAACCATAAAAAGCACCCTTTTCTTTATATCTTGTAAACTGAAAGGACTCGTGTTGGTCAAAATCAAATTTCCAGCCAGCTCTTTTATTTGCTTCTTCTATAAAGGGTATTACTAAATCAGAAACCCATTGCTCTGTAATCCAAGATATTTTACTATCTCTCAGATGGTATTTTGATGTGTCTTGTACTTCACTAGTTAGTTTGTCGCCTAATGAAGATGTGTTTGGATTTTTACCCTTTTCATCATTACCAAATGTTGTAGCTTCTTGAACGATTTTAGAGTTACCTAATTCAATAATGCTTTGGCATTGTTCAGGAGTAAGTGCATTTTTAAAGTAGTAATGCGAGTTTTTTAATATCATTGAGTATCACCTTTTTTCACAAATTCAGTTTTTATGTGTTATAAATAGTATGGACATATAGAACACATATCTATTTATAACAGTTTTAGGAGAAATTATGGGTGCATATACAGATTTAATAGTTGCAGACGGAACTAAAATATACGCTTTAGTAGAGTTGGATGATTATAATACCACTCATTCTACTGGAGGTATAGTTCAACAAATATATTGGGTTCTTCCAGGTTCTCCAGACATGACACCTTGGACTACCGATTATAATTGGGCTAGCGGTAACTATAAAGTAGTAGAAATTACAGATGTTGAAACCGAAGTTAAAATAGGCTGGATTATGCAAGATAAGACAGGCATTTTAAGAGACCCAAATTCTTAAAATATAAAAATTATTATGTAAGGTGTAAAATTAATTATGAAATGTGATAGTATTATTATAGTTGGTGGTGGTTCAGCTGGTTGGATGTCCGCAGCTACTCTCATTAAAACTTATCCTCAAAAAAACATTACTGTAATAGAAAGTCCTAATACTCCAATTGTTGGCGTAGGTGAAAGTACAATTTTCCAAATCAAAAGTTTCATTGATTATTTAGAAATAGACGAAAAAGATTTTTTAGCTAAAACAGACGGTTCTTATAAATTAAGTATTAAATTTACAGATTTCTATAAAAAGGGCGAGGCTTTTCATTACCCCTTTGGAGAACCTAATGTAGAAGGCACACTCAATAATTTAAATGATTGGTGGTTTAAAAAATTTTTAAATACATCTACACCGTATTCAGATTATGCAGACAGTTATTATGAGGCCATGCAACTTGTAAATGAAAACAAGTTTGAAGAGGGCACACCCTATGCATATCATTTTGACGCAACAAAATTTGGCACATATTTAAAAGACCACTATTGTTTACCAAAAGGCGTTAAACATATAAAAGAAGATATAATAAAAATTGATACAAATGAAAATGGTATTTTAAATTTAAATGGTAAATATAAAGCAGACCTATACATTGATTGTACCGGCTTTAAATCATTATTATTAGATAAAACACTCAAAGAACCTTTTGAGAGTTATGAAGATATGTTGCCAAATAATTCAGCTTGGGCAACTAGAATGCCCTATACAGATAAAGAAAAACAATTAGAACCTTTTACTAATTGCACAGCTTTAGGTAACGGATGGGTTTGGAATATTCCTTTATGGAGTAGAATTGGTACTGGATATGTTTATTCAAACAAATATATTTCAGACGAAGAGGCCTTAAAAGAATTTAAAGAACATCTTGGTAGAGATGATTTAGAATTTAAAAATATCAAAATGCGAGTTGGTATTCACAAAAGATTGTTTGTAAAAAATGTGGTCGCTATTGGTTTATCTGCTGGATTTATTGAGCCTTTAGAGAGTAATGGTTTATTTTCAGTACATGAATTTTTAAAAGAATTAATTAGAAATTTAAACAGAGATATTGTGACACAATGGGATAGAGATAATTTTAACTTTTCATGTAAAACAATTTTTAAAAACTTTTCTGAGTTTGTAGCGTTACATTATGCATTGTCAAATAGAAACGACACAAAATATTGGCAAGATATTAACAATAAAGAGTATAAAAATGGGCAATTTGAAGTTGCAACTAATAGAAGAAATTTTGCATTTACACATTATGACGGTGTTAATGGAGGATTACACGCTATAGCAACAGGTATGCATTGGTCACCTACAGAATTAAATAATGTAGTATGGACAAATAATGGTTTTACTAAAGAGGACTTTGAAAGAAAATGGACACCTTACATACAAAGATTAGACAATAGAAAAAAAGAATGGTCTGAAAAATATAAGAATAGTAAAACATTATACAAATATTTAAAAAAGAAAATATATTTTAATGAATAGGGTTAATGTTAAAAAGAAGTTTAATTTGAGCTGCCCCAGTTGGCAAAATATTTTAAATAATTTAAATGATTCTGTAAAAAATAATGAAGAAGTAAAACATAAGTGTTTGGGGTTTTTCTTTTCAGATGAAGCAAACAAAATACTAGAAGTTCAAAAAGTTTTAGAAGAGTTAAAATTAAATAACGCTCACCTTTATATTAATATAACTGAAAATGGCGGCACTTATGGTAGACATTGCGATATTATTGATGTGTATTATTGGCAAGTTCAAGGTGAAACAATTTGGAAATTTGATAATGAAGAATATGTAATAAAGCCAGGCGATTTAATCACAGTACCTAAAGGTGTTTACCATAATGTTATACCACTAGGTCCTAGAGTCGGCGTATCAATGAGTATATAAATAGAAGAGGTTAATATGAATAAATTTGAAGACACAATTACAGATATTTTTAAAATTCCATTAATGTCTATTCACACAACAATTGATGTTGAAAAATTAATAGATTATTCTTATAATTTAAAATCGCAAACTGATGGTAGAGAATTTTCAAATGTTTCTGGTTGGCAAAGTGAAGATTTGAATAGAGATTTAAGTGTATTTAAAGAATTGAAAGATACGGTTGAAACATTAACAAATAAATTGCATACTCATTTAAGCTTAAAAAAATGTTACACACAAGTATTAGATAATTTTTGGATTAATATTAATCCAACAGGCGGGTCAAATAAACCACACACCCATCCTGGTTGTGTATTTTCAGGAGTATTATATTTAAGTACGCCTGACAATTGTGGTAATATAAATTTTTCTCATCCAGCTGCAAACCACGAATATCATTTTAATCAAGATACGGTTGAAAAACAAAACAGTTATACATGGAGCGGATATTATCACACTCCTTTGTCAGGTAGAATGTTAATATTTCCTTCTTCAATTTCACACCATGTAGATGGTAATACCTCTAAACATGATAGAGTTAGTATAGCGTTCAATACAAAATTTAAGGAAATATAATGAAAGATATAAAAGAATTAACAATGGAACACCACAAGAATGCTGAAAGGCAAGAGTTTGTAAAAATACTCATGTCTGGTGAAATAGACCATAAGTTATATGCAACATATCTGTACAATCAATTACAATGTTATGCTGTATTAGAAAAGTATGGATTGCACAATTCACTATTCAGAGATACACCAAATCTATTAAGAGCTGAACATATATTATATGATTTTAAATCTTTTGAAATAGATACGCCAGAGATTACACAGAGTACAAAAGACTATATAGAACACATTGAATCAATACAAGATGAGGCAATGAAACTGTATGCTCATATATATGTAAGACACATGGGTGATTTGGCAGGTGGTCA
>Ga0208646_1001406_pt1 | contig 11639 bp, 14 predicted proteins | sample AntAceMetag02UK8_FD_184762 | JGI IMG/M metagenome (GOLD analysis project Ga0208646, IMG submission 184762) | Saline lake microbial communities from Ace Lake, Antarctica - Antarctic Ace Lake Metagenome 02UK8 (SPAdes) (version 2) | ecosystem: Environmental > Aquatic > Non-marine Saline and...
GCCAGCACTCCGTCCATGTCAAGATATACGATTGGCTTTGCATCTTCCATGTTCTCATTATACAACTTCTTGTTGTTCTCGTCAACCGTCTTACCAAACTGATCGTGTAGTTTATCATAGAGTGCTTTACCACGGTCGCCACCCATTATGATCTTGCTGAATTCGTGCCAATTGCCATCCATTGCGAGTTCTCTGGCCTTTGATGCTGACACACCTGCTATGTCGTCTGCGTCTGGATCTCTCTGCCCCGCACTTACTACTTGAACTTCATCAAATTTATAAGGAATGTTACCGGCTTTATCTGGATTGCCATTGTATTGATTTAAAAATTTTTGGAATTCCATTACCCTATCATCACCAGCGACCATTATCACTCTTGTTCTACCTTGTGATTGTATTTTTTGTAATGCTTGAACGATTGTTTTTACAGCAGGATCACCTATTTCTAAACTAGGATCTGTGATTTGACTTCTAATGTATGCTTGTTTTTCTTGAAATGTTAATGGATCTTTTTTGTTGTTTTGTGTATGTGTTAAAAAAATGAATCCCTTGCCGTTGACCTGTTTGGCCATTGACTGTACTTTCTGGATCAGTTTCTGGTGTCCTATTGTGGGTGGATTGAATCGACCAAAGGCAAAGACTGCTGTTGCTCGATCGTCTTCCTTAAGAAACAGTTCCCGGAGATGCATCGTATTCGCCCTGTTTGATATTTTCTAGTTCTCTGTCTGATATCACCTGTGCAACCTGCTGTCTGGTCTCTTTTGGAAACATGTCTTTGACGTCATCCTGTTGTGAACCGAATTCTTTCACGTATTCTTTTGCGGCATCGTCCACTAGGTACATCCAAAGTGTCTGTGCCTTCTCGTGGTCATACACGTTCTTGGCCAGTTTCCTCTTGATGTTTGATATGATGGGCATGAAACGTCTACGATACAGATCCTCATTGTTCATGATGTACGTATCCAGCTCGTTGACTGCGTCTGAGTCTATGTTCTCTTTGATGAATTGTGATGCTCTCATACAAGCATATTTATTAGTAAAGGTTCTCTAGAAGCCACATGTAGAACGGCGATTCAAACTTGAAAGCCCATTTTCCGTTATGACCCATGCTAGTGACGTTCTTGAATGATTCTTGCAGTTCCACGCCTGCTTCTCGTTGCTGTGAGGCCCATGGTTCTGGGTATTTGGGAGTGTAAACACCCTCATACACCAATCCACCCATGTCGATCTCATCTATCTCTATGCTCTTAATGTGTAGCAGTTGATCCTTCAGTAGATCACCTTTGTCGTTGATAACTGTTTGATTTGCAAGTTTGCCTGATCTCTTGATGATCAGTTCAATTTTCTCACCTTCCGTGAATTCTTGTTCGAACTCTATCACGTCAGGCTTGTCTTCCGTGCCCGTGATATCGCCTTTGAAATGACTCTTATCTCCGATCAGTATCTCCGCATGCGGTGGTCGGTCCCACATGGTTGCATGTAGTCCTAACTTAAATTTTAGTTTTTCGGTTGCCATTCAAATTCTAATCCTGCTGTGTGTCCTGTGTACGGTATATTTACGTCGTCCCTGAACATCTCGATGAATAACTGGGTGCCTGGGACTTGTACCTTCATGTACTTGTCCGTACGTTCTAACACATCCGCTTCCTTGGACCTGTCGTTGTTTGTGCATGTGATTGTTATTGTTTCCATTTGTACATCCTTTCAAAATGTTCTCTTATTTTAGCATCATCTCCGCCCTGTGTCTTGAATTCTTTTATGAAATGTTCTATCAATGTTGCCGCCAGTCTCCTGTACTCGGGCAACGTCTGTTCCTCGAGTTTGTTTACAAATTCCTGTGGTGGATTTTGCACTATCGTGTTTGCCGGCATACTGCCCAACCAGGTTCCTGCCTTGCACATATCATTCTGTATCTCGTGTGTTTCCGCAGTGGGATTGAATGTTGGCATCATTCTACGTGATTCATCCACCAGTGTAGACATCAGGGTTCCGAAGTAGTCTTCTTTGTGTATTTCTTTTTGCATTATTTTTTAATTGGTACAAACTTGTCTGTCTCTAGGTCGTATACTAGTCCGTGCTTCGTTAAGTTGTCTATCTCTTTACCTTGGTTGGCATACAAGGCCTTCATGTCTTTCTTAGTGCCATCCTCGTTGTAACACTTGGGGTTTTTCATCCATAAAAACTTGCAACTGCCCGCAAACTTCTTCACGAAGTTCAATCCTATCTCAACACCGTTGTTGTTGGCAACGCCAGACTTGTCCATCCTGTATTCTGCTGTGAAATTGAAACTAGCATCTAGTTCTTCCTCCCCTGACTTATTGTAGTAGAATCCTATGTTCTTCTCCTTCGTGCCCTGTGCTAGATCACTTTTTATGTCTGTGTAGTTTATCGTTCCGTCTAGATTGACGCTTTCGGCTACTTCCAAATCCATCGAACCCGATGTTATGTGACTTGGAAGTGAGAACGACCAACCGAAAGTTGTGTGCTTATCTTTGTGTATTTCATAAGCCAACCTGTAAGATTCTGTTTCTATGCCAGAGAAGTTTTTGATCAAACTGTTCTCTGCCGTGTTAATATCTGTTTTACCTCTAGTGTAGTCTAAACTCAACACATTATTGCCCAATGCATACTCTACACCTAGGTTTCCAAAGTTTGTGTTGTTGTTATCACCAACCGCTAGCACACCATCTGAACTGTTGCCCAACCATGTTTCTTGTTCACTCATCTGGCCTATGCTTGTTTTTAGTTTGAAGTTTTTGTGTAACATGAAGTTTTTACCAATGTTTGCGGAGTAGTCACCAGCACCATTGTCACCTGTGTACAATCCAAAGTTCATGTTGTTGATCAAGTTGTACTGTCCACCCTGTGTGAATGATCCGTACATCTGTTGTGTGGGCAAGTAAGTGTTGTTGTTTGCCATCAGCATGTCAACATCTGAATACTTTCTATTGTCCTTGACTGTCATGCCACTGCCCAAGTTCATGTAGTAGTCTCTGTCATAGTCATCGATGACCATGATCTTTAAGTTTGCTAAACTTGAGAACGCACTTGTGTTCCCTGTTGCGAAATATGTGTTGTTCAACGAAGTAACTGTGCCATCCACCCTGCCTGTTGTTGGGATACCTATTGCACCTTGTGGTTGTGTTGCTTCATCTAGATCCAACATACCCTGTCCGTGTATGTTGACATTGTATCCATTAATATTTGTATCTGCTGTGTTCAACACCAGTTTGACCAGGTTTTCACCTTTCATGTGTGGCCACATCTGGTGTAGTATTCCCATGGCACCCGTCACTTGCGGGGCCGCCATACTTGATCCACCCATTGTTAAGTACCCATCGTCCGGCACACTGGAATAAACTGCGTTACCTGGTGCCAGTATGTAGAAGTCTGATGTTTTGTATGTGTCATTACAGGCATTGTTCACGATGGTCAAACACACGTGACCTGCCTTACTGCCCACCACCTGTCCGTCTGCTTTCGTTCCACCCCAGTTGCCCACGATGATCATCTTTCCACCCAACACTAAATCTCCATCAGCATCAACTTCTGTTGCCCAGATGCCTGGATCCAGTGCGTGGTCATAGTTCATTGAGCCGTTTATGTATAGGCCATTACCTGCGGAGTTGACCAACACTATGTCATTGTCTGTTCCAACTTGCCAATGCTGTGCACCTCCTCCACTGTTCTGCATTATGGCTGTGATCTTTGGTGCGGAGTATGTGCCGTCACTCAATTGTGTAACAGTACCATAATGATAGTTTACATTAGTCTTGTTGAAACTCATGTTCACCGCGATGATGTTCATGCCCTCGCCACCCTGTGCAGTGGTGCTTTTCAATTTCGTGATATCTTGTAGGGCCGTCTTGGCATAGGCTATGTGTGCTCCACCGTGACCATAGTAGTCAATGTTTGCACCAACCAGTTCTGCGTCAAAGGCCACACCATGGAATTCTGTACCATCCTTCTTACCTGCAACTATACCTGCCACGTGTGTGCCGTGTGATACACTGCCACCACCGTTTGCGACCGTGCCTAGTTCGTTACCGTTCGAATCTGTCGTACCGTCCTCGTATCTAACATAGTCGTTGTACCATTTGTATTTGCCATCTAGTGCTTCGTGATCTGTTTGTTGATAAGAATCAATCACACCTAGTACTGCACCCTTACCTGTCCATCCTCTTGCATAGGCCTTGTCAGCATTGATCATTGACTTACTGGTGTCTTTGTTAAATTCTGTTGTTAAAAAGTCACTTGCAGTTGTGCTCAGGCCCGTTGTCTTGGTACCTAGCTCTTCGTCGTTATCAGTGTATGCATTGTTTCTTACTGTGCTTGATGCCTGTGAAACGAACACATCTGTGATGCCCGGTGTGTTAAAACCATTGACCGGTGTACCTTCTTCTCTTACAGTTCTTGTTTCTGCTGATACTTGTATAATAGCCCAGTCTGTGTAAACTTTTGGTTGTGCTGTCTCGATGGTTTCTGTCGTGCCATCTCTGTATGTCACGGTTTTTCTGTTGGTAGTGATGGTCCAAGTTCTCTTTTGTTTTGTTCTTACGTCCGTGTAGGTCACGTTGTTAGATGGAGTAGTCACGATGGGTCTGGTCACTGTTGTCTTTCTCCAGTTGTCCACTATCACGTTGATCTGATTCCTTGTACCTGTTGCAGTAGTTCTGTTCTTTGTGTAGTTAACTGTTGCAGTAGATTCAGATCCTGCTACAACTTCTGGGGTGTTCGCAACCGTGTTGGTCACAGATGTTGTAGTAAGGACACCATTTGTACCATAAGCTGAATTCCATTCAGTCACTGCATCAGTCACTGCGTCTGCAAGTATTTCTGTGTTAGTAATAGGATTGGATCCTTCTTGTTCTTGCACCACATTCGCAACTGTGGGAGATAAATCTGTTTTTACTTCTGCTGTCGAACAAGTTTCATTCACTCTTGTTGTAGTTGTACCAGTGGCCGTAAGTTTCACAACCTCTGTCCAAGTACATGATTCTGTTCTGACTACCCTAGTCTGAGGAGTTGTGACAACTATTGTTCTTCTTTCTGTACCACCGCCACCTTCTATTGGTGCCCAAGTTGCCGCTTCTCCTGAAAAGTCATTGGCCGGAGTGCCAGATTCTACTTGATTGTATGTCTCTGTGGATGAATTTCTCGCAGTGGATGATTTAACTTTCTTAGTTTCAGCATAAGCAACTGCTGTGGTAGTTTTCTCTTGATCAATTACTGCTTGAGCTCTGTCTTCTTTAATAACATTGTTCATTTGATCTAGAGTAATTGCTTGACCACTTGCGACCTGTTGTATGATAGGCTTAACATGATCTCTAAGATATATCATGGCCGCATATGCTTGTTTATAGTCGTCACCGTTATAGATTCCAAATTTTTCTGAATCACCTTTACTTGCTATTAAGTTTTCAGTCTCTGCCCAAAGGCTTTCTGCTGTCGCGAGTTGTGATAGTAATGAGTTGGCTGTTGCTTTGTCTTCCGCATCAGGACCTGTTAGTACTGACATCAGACTGGCCATGTTTGTGCTACTGTTGGTTGCTTGGAAAGATGATAGCACACTAGACCAACGAGATACTATGGAACTTGCGCCTGATAGACTTGATAGGTCACTGTCAACGAAATTGCTAACGGCACCGGGTGCTCCGCCACCACCACCACCACCACAGGCCGTAAGTATCAGCGATGCTGACGTGGCCAGAAATGCTTTTCTCAGTTTGTTGGGTATTCTCATAATATTGCCCCCATAACAGTTGCACCTATCAAAAATGACAGGACATATCTTGTGTATAATGAGAAGGGTCTGGATATGTTGTATCCGTTCTCCCTAAGGCAAATCACGTGGGCGTCTATTGACTCCGCTGTGATGTTAACATCTACGGTCTGTATCTGTTCTAAGTCTTTGTCGTTCATAGTATAATTGTACTATAGAACTAGGATATGTCAAGTGGAGTTGGTCTCGCTAGAACCTACTGTTTATGCGACTTCTTATGAATTTAACAGGATGGAATTAGTGGTTCCAGCGGTCAGTAGCTGTGTCTTGCTTCTTACCCACACATAGTTGCCTGTGAAGTTGAAGCTTGATGTTAGGGTGCTTGTATCTGAGGTGAATGTGGTGTTGGCGATGTCAAACCAATCATCTTCCGTGGGTGTGGTCGCCAGGGTGCCCTGCATCTTGATCGTTGCGTTGGCGTTGAAGTCACTCGCGACCTGGTAGGCCACCGTGTGTACCCCATCCGGCTGTGAGTAGTATCCGTCACCCTTGGACTTGTCCGAAACGAAACCAACATGGTCCAGTGTTATTGTTGATGATCCGTCCGCGTTCTCTGAAGTCACAACTTCTGCGACCGTGAGTTCTGTGGTTGACACCACTGTGCTCACAGTGAATGTTGAGTTGTTGCTGGCTGATCCTGACACAGTTATCAGATCACCAACTGCGAGTTTCCCAGCACCTGTCAAGACCGTGCTGGTCGCTGATATGGTGTACACCCCAGCAGTTGCAGAGAGACTGATGTCAGTCCCAGAGATGCTGGTTATGTGCGATCTAGCTGATATTAGTGTTGTGCTTGTCTGTGCCATCGTTGTTATTTATTCGGTATTCTTCCTTTTGAATCTGGCAGTCTTTGGTCCTAGCCCGTACACAGCGGCCAGTTCGTTTGGCTCCTGTCCGTCCACTGTCAGTATGTTGACGTACTTGATCTTGTAGGCCTTACCATCTGATTCACCAAGTTCCTCACACACGCAGTTGTCCTCATTCACTTGTTTGACCCTCAACAGGCTCCTCTTGATCACGGGTTCACCGAACCAGTTCTTCTGTATCATGCTCTCGACTATTGATTGGTCATTGAATATCTTCTTATCTCGTAGTTTCTTTATTGCTTCCATTTTCCACCTTTCTAAATTTGATTACTTTGTCTATTGCCTTCTGCACCATCATGTATATGGGCGTCAGGAACTTCTCCTCTGTGACGTAGAAGTAACCACCTATGAAGTAGGGTGAGTTACCTGTGAGGAATCTCTTCACGTCTCTATTGGTCACCAAGCAGTTCTCCTTGTTTGATTCCAGGAAGTTCGCCAGTGTTTCTATCTCTGATCCCTGCATCATTTCCTGTGCGTCCTTCTTGAGGTACACCTGGTACTGGTACTTGCCGTGTGGCAGTCTGCTACAGCCCACCGTGTTCTTGCCCAATTTCTTGAACTTGGAATCCACGTGTTCGGATCCCGTCCAGTGATCCCAGAAACGTCGGATCAGTTGGTGTGCCATGTCCTGGTCCGAGTAGAAAGTGACCCGTCTGTCCTGGAACCGGAATTTCATGTTCTTCCTGTTCTGCATTATGAAGTCTGCCAGGTCATTGATGTCACTCAACCCCTCGTACTTCTTCTTGAGGTTCACTAGGTATTGGTCCGTCGTTGGATAGAACATCAGGCTCCCAGGCATGCTGAACATGGTCTTGCTACGATACTTGCCGTAGTACAACTTGTTATGATGTTTTCTCATCAGACACCTTGGGTTTGAATTGATCTATTGTTTGTGGTTGTTTCTTGGCCTTGAAGTTCACTGTAAGTTTATTGTCAACTAATCCCACTTCCACCATTCCGCCCTCTGTGAGTTCTCCAAACAGTATCATCCTAGACAATGGTTTCTTGATCTCATCATCGATGACTCTCTGTAAAGGTCTGGCACCCAGTTTTGCGTCAAACCCTTTTGTCATCAAGAACTCTATTGCAGGGTCTGTGGCATTGACCTCAACATCCTTCTCCATGGTCATTGTGTTGAGTTCTTGCAGGAACTTCTTGACTATGGAAATCATGGTCTCCTTGTTCAGTTTATCAAACTTGATCACTGCGTCCAGTCTGTTCCTGAACTCTGGTGGGAAGAACTTCTTGAGTGCCTTGTCATCCTCGCCTTGTCTCTCGCTCTTACCAAAGCCAATGTTGTTTCTTTCACTCTCTTCTGCACCCAGGTTAGAGGTCATTATCAACGTTATGTTCCTACAGTCTGCTTTCTTACCATTGGAACCAGTCACTGTACCGTAGTCCATCACTTGCAGAAGCATGTTTGATACATCTCTGTGTGCTTTCTCTATCTCATCAAACAACACGACTGCGTGTGGATTCTTCTCCACTTCGTTGATGAACATACCGCCACCCATGTTGCTGTCTTCATAGCCCACATATCCCGGGGGAGATCCTATCAGTTTGGATATCGAGTGTTTCTCTTGGTACTCTGACATGTCAAATCTGATCAGTTCAACACCCAGTGTCTTTGCCAGTGTTCTTGCAGTCTCGGTCTTACCACACCCTGTTGGTCCCAGGAATAGGAATGATCCAACTGGTTTGGTCAGACTCTTCAGTCCTGCCCTTGCAACCAGTATCTTGTCTGTGATTGTGTTGATTGCTTTGTCCTGTCCGTACACCTGTAGTTTCATCTTCTCTTCCAGTGTTTTCAGACTGCTGGTCTGCTTCTGACTCAACTGCTCAATGCTTATTCCGGTCATGACTGATATCTCGTGTATGATCTCCTCATGACCTATCTTGCCGTCTTTTACACCATTCAGTCTCAATCTTGCACAGGCAACGTCTATCACGTCTATTGCCTTGTCTGGCAGTTTCTTGTCTGCTATGAACTTCATCGAGTAATCTACTGCGTCCTCACAAGCTTCATCCGTGATTGTGCATCCGTGGTGTTTTTCATAGTACTGTTTGACGCCTTTTAATATCTTGATTGATGTCTCTTTCGAAGGTTCTCCCACTTGCAGTCTCTGGAATCTTCTCATCAATGCCCTGTCCTTCTCAAAATACTTCCTGTATTCTTCCCAGGTGGTTGAAGCAACGACCTTGATCGTGCCTTTTAGTAGTGCGGGTTTCAACATGTTCGCCATGTCCATGCTGTTGCCTTGTCCTGTTGCACCAGCACCTACTATCATGTGTGCTTCATCAATGAACAGTATCGACTTGCCTTTCTGATCCAGTGCGTTGACAATAAGTTTCAATCTCTCCTCGAAGTCACCCCTGAATTTACTCCCTGCAATCAGACTGTTGACATCTAGACTCCATACTATGTGATCTTTCAGGTATTCTGGTATATCGTCCTTGTTCTTTGCTATCCTCCTAGCAAGTCCCTCCACAACTGCTGTCTTACCAACACCCGGGTCACCCACTATCAACACGTTGTTCTTGTTCCTCCTAGCGAGGATCTGTTTTAGATCGTTGGTTTCGTCTTCCCTGCCTATCACTGGATCTATCTGCTTGTCAAAATACTTCTGATTCAAGTTCTCACAGTAGCTCTTCAAGATCCTGTCCGCTTGGTTGGGTCTCAATTTCTGTTCCCCGCCCTGTTCCTGTGCACCACCCATTGCGGCCATGCCCTCGTCCAGTATGGTCTCTGTGGACACTAGATCTATCAAGTCCTGTTTGTCCACTTGGTGTTTCTTTAGGAAGAATGCCGCATAGCTCTTCTTCTCTGCAAATATCGATATCAGTATGTCCACAGAACTGACGTCCTGTCTGCCTTGGAACAGTGCCTGTGTGAATGCCCTGTTCATCAATCTTTCTAACGATGCTGTTTTCCTAGGGGCAACGGGGTTGGCACTCTTGCTGATGATGTCATTGCACTTGGTGTCTAGGTAGTCCTCAACATCCTTGATCAGTGCCCCCACGTTTACCTTGAATTCATGCAACACAGTCCCTATGTGTTGGTCCTTGATCAGGGATAACAACACGTGTTCTATTGTGACGTACTCGTGTTTCCTCTTCTCCGCCTCCTTAACTGCGTCTTCGAATATTTTTTCCAGTCCTTCGTTTGCTTCTAACATCTCCACTCCAATCTGTTGTTCCTTGTTGTATTTTTAAAAATGTCGCTATGTCCTTCTTGTCCCATTCTAGGTCCTGTTGTATGGCCGCTATCAGGTTCTCCACGTCCTCTTGTAATCGTGTTCTCTTCTTGTAAGTTCCGTTTAATATCTTCCATACTTTAGTCCTCTTCCCCTTCTTTAATTTCTTTGTGACTTTTTCTTTGCCATGTCCCATTTCAGTTTCGAGACCCTCTTGTTGAACGTGATACCATCCAGGTGGTCCAACTCGTGTTGGAAACACTTCGACTCCATGCCATCGATCGCATGTGTGTGTGTTTGTCCGTTTGACAGTTCATATTGCACTTCCACTATTTTTGGTCTCTCTACTTTCACCCAAACACCCATGAAGCTCAAACAACCTTCCACGTCTATGACTTTCTCAGTGCTTGACTTTAATATCCTTGGATTGTATATTATAGCAGGATTTCTAATTGTGTCAAACGAGTCATGTCCTATCGCGAAAAATCTTTTGGTAATCCCTATCTGGTTAGCGGCCAGTCCAAGCCCGCCCTCGTCTTCCATGCATTTTATCATCTCATGTTCGAACTTCTCGAGATCTGCGTGGTGTTCAATTGTGTCGGTCTTCCAGTCCCATGGTGTGCTGACCGTTTCCAGTGTGTAGTGTGGGTATGAAAATAGTTCTATCATTTGATCACCTCTACCTCTGATTCTGTTTCTATCACCACCCTCGCACCACAACTCAGTATGGGTTTGTCGTTGCCCCCGTATCGCATACGGCTGGGTCCTTTGATCTCCACCTCATGGCAGTATGTGTTCCGGCTACCCTGCTTGATTGTTATCACGGGATCGTTGACATCATTCTTCTTGTTTGCCCTGATCACATGCTGGTTCACGTGTATGTATGTTTTCTTTTTCTTCATTATAAATCCTTTATCTTCTTTAGGTCGGTGGCACTCAGTTGTGGGACCAACACGTGTATCTTGACGTAAAGATTACCACGTATTCCCGTGGTCTTGTGTATGGGCATTCCCTTGCTCCTGACCATGAGCAGTGTGCCCGGTTGTGTGCCTGAGGGTACTTTGACCGTTATCACGCTGTCCTCCAATGTCTTCAATTTTATATCGTGCCCTCGCACCGCCTGGAAACAGTCGATGGTCTTGTCTGTGTACAGGTCATTGCCCTTGCGTGTGTACCCGTCCGAGTCCAACACACTCATCTGCACCATCAGGTCACCACGTGGCACGTTCTTGATGGAATCGTCACCCATGCCTGCGTACTTGAATGTCACCCCGTGTTGCACACCCGCGGGGATCTTCACTGTGGCGAATTCTTCCCTACCACTTGGCAGTTTGTATGATATGGTCTTCTCATCACTGGTCATGGCCTCCTTGATGCTTATGGCCATCCTCACGTTCACACTCCTGTTGCCCTGCCTCACGTTACGGAAAGTCCGCTCGTCACCGTTCCTGCCCGTGAAGTTGAAGCGACCGTTGAAGTCCATGTCTCCACCCTGTCCGAATCCTGAGAAGATGTCGCCGAATATGTCCTCGTTGAAGAACGGGTGCTGGGCACCTCCCGTGCCTCCTCCGAACTTCCTCATGGAATCGTAGTCGTGTCGTTTCTGTGAACTCTTCAGTGTGTTGTGTGCTTCGTTGATCTCTTGGAATTTTTCCTGTGTGCCACCCCTGTCTGGATGGTGTTGCTTGGCCAGGTCCTTGAATGCTTTGGTTATATCCGCACTCGTGCTCTGTTCATTCACACCTAGAATGTCATAGTAGTTCTTCATTACAGTAATTGTACACTAGATCAACGATT
>Ga0208646_1001408_pt1 | contig 11632 bp, 6 predicted proteins | sample AntAceMetag02UK8_FD_184762 | JGI IMG/M metagenome (GOLD analysis project Ga0208646, IMG submission 184762) | Saline lake microbial communities from Ace Lake, Antarctica - Antarctic Ace Lake Metagenome 02UK8 (SPAdes) (version 2) | ecosystem: Environmental > Aquatic > Non-marine Saline and Alkaline...
AAAATAGCGCTAGCATTAATCGAAAGAGTACCACTAAAAAGATCAAAAAGACAAAGAAGATTCAAAGCGGGATTTGATCAGAAATTTCGAGAAAAAGTACTCAATCTTTAAATGCGTTTGCCCTGGTTAAAAAAGAACTTAAAGGGAGGTATCCAAAACATTTTTGGCCTGATGACCCTTTGAATGCTGAAGCTGTGAACGGAGTAAAACGTAGAAGGACTTAGTAGATATTTTCCCGTGTTAAAGGAAATCTATCTTCCTTCAACACTCATTTTTCAATCAAAATAAAAAATCAGGTTCGTATTAAGAAACATCCGAACTATAGTTATTTCTGCTTTCAACATTCTGAGATCGATTTGCCAAAATCATTAAGACTGAGTTCCTTAAAACCCACCTAAAGGTATTATTTCCCAATGCTAATATCGTTTAAAACGCTATTACCTTCTTCATACCTCGTGAATTCACTTCAAAATTATAAAGCAAAAGCACTAACTGTCCACTCACAATTTCTACATCACTTGCTTTCGGAGTGCGAGCGTCCGAGACCGAAGCGGCATCCTTTTTTGACTTTTCAGTCAAAAAAGATATAGAAATACTCGCTGGACGCAAAGCTCGCTAAGGCGTCCAATTATTTATATGCATTGGCCCTGCCTGATGTTCTTGATTCGAACCTAAGTCCATGAATCGTGCTAATAAAGCTGACGAAAACCTGTATTTGTTAATTTGTATTTTAATTTATCTATTAAAATTATTTCTCCAGTTTGAATATCAATGAGATTGGTCAGGTCTGTGGATTGTGTGTGCAGCGAAATATTTTGATTTCTCCCTAAGTCAAGATAATCAGTATTGATACCTGGATTTGTACCGCATAGGATAATTTTTAATTGGCCACTAAATCGATATAATAATGCTATGTCCCTTGGAAAACTCAGATTATCTGTGATCATAATTACAATATCGGTGGGACTCGCATTCAGAGATAGTAGCGCTTCAATATTGTTTTCTTTAATATCACCACCTCCGCCATTTTTCATACATTCAAAAAGTGTCGTCTTTACTTCTTTAAACTCATTTGTAAAGACGGAATAAAGTCCCCCTGTTGTTCCCAAAGTTTTTGCTTTTGTCACTTTATCATCGCCATCATTAAAGAAAACGTAGCGTAGAAGATCTTCACTTTTATTCACCTTGATCCATTTTAATAAATCAGCAGTATAAGGATACATGCTTGCAGTGGCATCCACGACAAATGATTTTTTTTGCCATGAGTTTCTCTCTAAAGTCTTAAAGACAGCAGCTTTTTCTATTCGTGACATAACTTTTTGAAACGAAGTATCCACTTGATACGCCAAACAATTCGGATAACTTCTAATGATTCTGTGTTTAGTCAATAAATCCTTCGGGAAATTATATTTGATAAATTCCACACTTCCTGATTTTATAGGAAATTGAATAGCGCCTTTCACTTCAAGGCCATATTGTTGATTGCCAATAACCAACCCTCTCTCCCACTTTAAAAACTTTTTTAATAGGTAGGCTAAATCTTCTTCACAATTATATTGATATCCATTTACCTTAACTTCTGTTGGTCTTCCAAGATGGCTGACCTGAGCTGTAAAAAATAGTTTCGCTTTGTATTTCTGATCACAATCATCGTATTTAAGTATCCTTTCGGCTATATAATCGTCAGAATAGGAGAATTTGGGATACTCACATGGTATTTCATCAAAAGTAATGTAAAGGTCTTCGGGTCTTTGAGTGAGGGACGCGTCAAAGTTTCTAAGCCTATTTTCGATGCTATCAATTTCTATGATGGTCATCTCTTTCGTTGGATATGGGGCATACTCAATAGTAAATCCATGAAATAAATTTTTACACTGTAGGTAATTATCACAACCCGTCTGCTCAATTAGGACCCAATGAATAAATTGATTGTTGGCTATTTCAGGGTTTAAGTCGACCAGGTGTTTAATTCTGCGTTTGTCTAGCGCAGATTGGTCAAATAATTCGTCTTCGCTAAACCCAGTATAGACCAATGAAATACTAATGATTCGTTGATCCGTGAAAGGGATTTGATGGAGTGTATCACGAGAGAAGCTCGATCGAATGTTTAAGACGTTTCTGTTTGATAAAGGCTTAAAGGTTTGAACATTTGTTTTCTGTGCTTTTTTGTAAAGGTCGTCTTCAATATTTTGACCAATCATTGGATGTAGACCGATGGAAAAAATCAAGAAAACTGATAATATTCTCATTTCACATTAACGACAACTTTCCCAATAGTAGTGCCCGATTGAAATAACTTTATGGCCTTTAACATATCCTTAAATTGAAATTTGTGACCCACAAAAGGAGGAGTTAAATCAAGTTTAAATAATTCTGTCATGGACGCTTTCATCAATATCTTCCTATCATATAGCCAAATAAGATTGAAGCCCAATATAGCCTTATTTGATTCGATCATTGATTGAGGATCTATGAATGGTCTTGTTAAATACTTGTAAACTAAGCTCGGCCAATTAGGAAAATTATAATTGGATCCATAGCGCGCAGAGCCATAAATGATCACCCTCCCCATTGGGGAAAGTAGATTATATCCTGCTTTAAAGACCTTGCCGCCGATACTCTCCATCACGATGTTCAGTTCTCTTCCTTTGAGTTTCTCTTTTAGCGTCTGCTCGAACTTATCATTACGCACTATCCAATCCTGAAATCCTTCTTCTTTTAACTTTGAAATTTTCGAACTATTCCCTATTGTGCCAATAGCATATCCTCCCGTTTTTTGGACCATTCTATTAGCCAATAAGCCCACGCCACCAGCAGCACTGTGAATAAGAACTGTATCGTTTGGCTTTAAATTCCCGAGCGTAAAAAGTCCATAATAAGCAGTTAGTGCCTGAACTAAAAAGCTTGCACCTTCTTCAAAAGTCCAATTATCTGGCAATTTTACAACGTAATCTTCATCTAAATTTAAATGCGTTGTGTAACCACCAAACCGTGTAACTGCCATAACTCTATCTCCAATAGCAAATTGGTTTGCGTTGCTGCCTGTTGAAATGATCGTGCCCGAAACTTCCAGACCAGGTACAAAAGGTCCTTTTGGCGTTGCACTATAAAGACCCAAAATGGCGAAAATATCCGCAAAATTGAGCCCAATTGATACGACTTCTATTTGGACTTGAGAATCACTAGGAGGCTCCAAATCTCCACTAATAAGTTTAAGACGGTTTAGATTTCCAGCTTTAATGGTCTGGTATGACTTACATTCCACCAACTGGCCTATTGATTTAAAGTAGCGAGAATCTGTTCTTTCTTATAGGGTTTCTTGAAATAGTCAGAAATGAGATTTTGGTCGAGGGCTGCTTGGATCTCTTCGTTTAGATCAAAACCTGTTAGAATAAAATAATTAATCTCAGGGCGCATTTTTTTTGCTGCTTTTGTAAATTGAATACCATCCATATTTGGCATCCGAAGATCACAAATAACATGCGTAATATCCGTGTCTTTTTCAAGAATTTCCAAGCCTTCAGCTGCATTGTTGGCAGTCAAAAGAATAAGATCATTCCTAAATGTTATATTAAACAACATTAAGTTTGGTTTCTCATCATCTATGTATAGCAATTTCACGCTCATGACTGTATTAACTGATTGGTTTTGAATTTAACAAAAACTGACGTTCCTTTTCTAAGAATTGACTTAAATTTTATTTTTCCTCCATGATCTTCTACCACCTTGTGGGTAATGAATAGGCCCAAACCTGTTCCTTTTCCTGGAGGTTTAGTCGTGAAAAATGGATCATATATTTTTCTCATATTCTCATCAGATATTCCTATACCATTATCTGATATTCTGATATTAATTGAATCTTTCAATGAAGTCACCTTTATTTTGATTTGTCCCTCCTTATCAACTGCATGCACTGCATTGGATAACAAATTGACAAATAATTGATGAATTTTACCTTCATCCGCTAGAATAATTGACTCATTAGGTCCATAATCCTTAACAATGTTAATGTTTTCGGTGATTTCATGGTTAAGTATCAATAAGCATGATTCTAAAATTGATTGAATATTACATGGCGTCATCTGGTTCCCATCCTTTCTGCTAAAACGACTCAAGCTTGAAACAATACGTGTAATTCTATCAACACCAATTTGCATATTGTGAAGAACATCACTCATCTCCTTTTTTGATCGAATTAAGCCTTCGCCTTTGACATTTGAATCTTCAAGAATAGCGCTAATACTATATAACCCTCCCTGCACGTAGTTTACAGGGTTATTAATCTCATGTGCTATGCCGGCAGTCAATACGCCTAATGAAGCCATTTTCTCTGTCTGTATCAGCTGATTCTGCGTTTCCTTAATCTCCTCATTAGCTGCTTCCAGTTCGGCAGTTCGTTCACCAACCAATTGTTCTAAACTCTTCTTATATTCATTTAATTCTGATGTCCGATCTCTGACCAATTGTTTTAAAACTTTGGTTCGTTTTTGCTCATAAAGACGCGTAATTTCACGTGTTAAGGAAATTAAAAATGTTATTAAAACTAATGTAATGACGATAAATACCTTTTTGAAATAAAAAGGCTGGCTTACTTTAAAAGTAAACTCCGCGACTTCACTCCAATTATAGTTTCCCGTTTTTTTGGCTCGAAATTCAAAAAGATGGCTTCCTGCTTTCAAATTTGAAAACTCAGCATAATTCAAATTATCAGATCTTGACCATTTATTGTTGTCAATCCTAAAGGAATAATAGACTTGACTACTAGGAAAGGTCATTGAAGAAAATGAAATCCCTAGAAAAGAGTTGAATGGTAATTCGTTTTCGCTAGTACCATCAAACTTAGAATAATCACCATTTATTTTCATGTCGATAATGAAAGGTTTTATCGTCTCTGCATGATCTTTTTCATCTAATGACATCACTGACACTCCCTGCGATGTACCAACCCACACTTTGTTATTGTTTACCAAAATACCTTCGTCATTGATGGTGTTGATAGGTAAACCAGATTTCTCATCATAATGCGAGAAATCGAGCGTTTTAGGGTTAATACTAAATAGACCCATAGAATTGCCTAACCATATATTTTGACCGTCGAAAGTCATAGACCTGATCATGCCTTCGCCGAACTTACTATCAAAATCAATGTGAATAAGGTCCTCATTCTGTTGGCAAAAAAGACCGTAATTGGTACCTATCCAAATCCTGTCATCTATGACTACTAGGTCACTCACCACTAACCCTGAATTATATTCTTTAGAAATATTATGAGAAATAATTTGGAAATTGTTGTCGCCATTAGCTTTAAATGCAATTAATTCATTTGGATTAGCCGTGGCGACATAGGTCCCCTTATGCGTACTCGTTATTGCGGTTACTACCGCTTTTAAGCCATTCAGCGAATCATAAACTTCAATACTCAAAGAATAAGGATTTAATTTTTTAACACCTATACTCGCCTCTTGAGCAATCCAAAGCATATTTTTAGAATCAGCATGGACATCAAAGACATACCTACCGTAATCAGCTAGACTTATTCTTCTATCTATCATACCATCATTTAGCCTTAGAATTTCGGATGTTGAGGATATCCAAAGATTATCTTCGATTACCGCGCCAGATAAAAAATATTCTTCTTGGCCTTCTATTCCAGAAACTATGGTTTCCGTTGATTTATCAAAAATTGTAATGTTGTCTTTCGATAGTGCATAAATATAAGGGTGCTCGTTCTTTGAAATAATCGCTTCAATAAATTGATAATTATCTTTCAAATCAAGTTGACTAAAATATTTCTCACTCAAAATTTTCAAGCCCTTTTCTGTACTCAGCCAGATAGAATTATCCTTGGCGATGAAGACTTGATTGGTCAAGGCTCCAGTTTTAGGTATTTCCTCAAAGTCCCAACCTTTCTTACCCGGGACGAGATAGTAATTAACTCTGCTTTCTGTCGTTGCGATGATTCCTTGATTTTTATATGGTTGGATATCAGAAAAAACGTTTTCGGGTATAATAACACGTTTCTCTTTAGAATGGATATCATAGCTCAATAAGCCCTTATTCGTTCCCACAAATAGTTCTTCATCAATGACATTCAATGAAAAAATCTCGTATTCTGATCGTAAATCATCAATAAGTATTATTGTGTCTTTTGCATAATCATATAGACTAATCTGTCCAGGGTTTGCGGTTATCAATAAACTGTCTTTGTTTATTTGTGCAAAACTGAATGAATGAACAAAAGATTTTGAATTGTACTCCTTCGGAAAATGAAACCTTTGCCAAGCGCCATTTTTAAATATTACTACCGATTGAGGCTCGGCAATCCATATATTTCCAATAGCATCTTCGAAAATTGATTTTGGATACCACAAAGCCGTATCGGTTAAAATACGATTTCCAATGATGAGATCTTGAAAATAGGTGGTGTCATGACTATTGAAAATTTCCGTCAAGCCTAAGTCATGAACGACTAACAATCTGTTGTCTGTAGTAAGCAAAAAGTCTTTTATATAAGTACTCTTTGTTGCCTCTAAATATTTCTGAAAAGAATTACCATCATATTTAATCAAACCATCATCGGTACCTATCCATATATATCCCACAGTATCTTGAGCTACACATTTAATGAAATCTGTATCGAGACCATCTACAGCTCGAAACATATCAACATTAAAACGTTGAGCATACCCTATATGACAAGTTATTTGTAGTAAAAGGCACAAAAATATTTTAGCAAAAAAATAATTTTTCAAACTAATAGGTTGGATAGTTAATTCATACTCAAATAAGTTTCTTTTGTTATCAAGTCCTATATCTATTCGACAATCGGAAGAATTTAATCGTTTTATAAGCTTTGATTTTTAAATTCGTCTAATTTTCAACAAAATAGCCTTGGAGGTTATTAATCTATAAAACATTTAGATGCTCGAATTAGCTAGTATTTTAGTTCTTGGTATTTTTAGTCAGTGGCTCGCTTGGAAGATCAAACAGCCTGCTATTCTACCTTTGATATTAATTGGTCTGTTTATAGGTCCTATTTCCACTTTCTTGACCCCTAATGGATCAAAACTTATTGATGGAGATTTTATCTTTTCTGGTGATCTTCTTTTCTCATTCGTTTCAATATCCGTTGGCGTCATCTTATTTGAGGGGGGACTCACGCTCAATCTTCGTGAAATCCGAAACCTAGCGGGTACAGTAAGAAACCTTTTGATTATTGGTTCTTTAATTACCTTTTTTGGAGGTGGCATAGCCGCTCATTACATCATGGGCTTGAGCTGGAAAATTTCTTTCCTATTCGGTGCATTGATTATTGTTTCAGGTCCAACCGTGATCATGCCTATTTTAAGAAATGTAAGACCTAATTCGAATATTAATACCATTCTAAAATGGGAAGGAATCTTAATTGATCCATTTGGAGCATTGGTTGCGGTACTCATGTACGAGTTTATTCTCTCTTCCAAACATGGCAGTGGTTATCCACTTGAAGTTCTTCAGGACTTTTTTATTACTATTTCCGCAGGGATTGTCGCAGGCGGTCTTGGTGCTTTTTTTCTATATTATGTAATCAAAAAAAAAGCGCTCCCTGCATATTTAAGAAATGTATTTACTTTAGGCTTAGTTATTTTCACCTTCGCTTTTTCTGAACTGATCCACAAGGAAGCAGGGCTTATGGCCGCTACGGTTATGGGAATAGTTTTGGCCAATGTCAAATTAGATGAACTGAAAACAATTCTATCATTTAAAGAAGATATTAGCACCATATTGATTTCTGTATTGTTCATTTTACTATCATCCAGAATCGATGTTGTTCAGATTGAAAAACTAGGGTCTGCAAGTATTTTGCTATTTGCAGTAGTAATACTCTTGATCAGACCAGCGGGCGTTTTATTAAGTTCTATAGGTTCAGGGCTTTCATGGAGGGAAATAGCCTTCATCTCTTGGATCGGCCCTAAAGGTATTGTTGCTGCTGCTGTAGCCTCTTTATTCTCCCTTGATCTAGTGCAAAAAAGTGAAATCGTTGACCCAAAAGAGTCGGAAATTCTTTTACCTCTTGTTTTCCTAATGATTGTTGGCACGGTGGTCATTCAGGGTTCGTCGGCTAAGCTGGTTGCATCTTGGCTAGGTGTTGTGAGAAAAGACCCTACTGGCATTTTAATTGTTGGAGCAAACGAATTGGCCAGAAAAATAGCTTTGAAGCTTAAAGAGCTAAATATCTACACCATCTTGGTTGATAATTCCCTTCCAAATGTAAAAGAAGCCAAAAAAGCAGGATTAAAATCTTTGCAAGCAAACATACTGTCAGATTCCATCTTTGAAGAAATAGACCTTTCTAAAGTAGGAAAAATGGCGGCTCTAACTTCCAATTCCGGTTTAAACGAGTTAGCCTGTAAGTGGTTTACCAAAGAGCTTGGAGAAGAAAAAGTATGCAGACTTGCATCAAAAGAAGAATCTGATAATCTCAACTTGCCTTTACCAAAAAATGTGCTTTTCAATACACGAGATGATTTTGTTGCGCTCGTTCAAGTTTTGAGGAAAAAAGGTATTTACGAAGAACGATCATTTAAGAATCAGGCAGAATACGAGGAATTCCTAGAGAAAAAGAACAAACATATTATTCCCATTCTACTAAAAAACGAAAACAACACTGTTGATTTGATTTCAGGATACTCAGGCCAAATTGAAAAAGAATCGACCCTCCTATTCATTAAACGTGAAAGCTATAACGCTACAGATGATGATGAATTAATAGCAGAATGATAATCCTTTATTATATAGCTTCAGCGTTAGGAAACTATGCATTTCTCTGACGCTGATGCTTCTCAACGTAATTATTTCATGAATTCCATGTAAATTAAAGAAAAAAGCTTTTAAGCATAAATGCCTTATGAAAAAAAACACATGCTTTGCAATTTTCATCATGACCTTGTTCATGATCTTCAATGAGGCCAATGCCCAAAAATTCAATGGAATCATTGGCGCATTTGAATTCTCTGGCGACATCTATGTATCCTATCAAAACGAAGGAAGTAAAAGATTCTTAAGTAAAAAAGTGGAGGGCTATCTCAGTGCTGACGTTTTGGCGTCTACAATACTCGCACCCGTTGACGTTATATACTCCTCTAAATATCAACGCATATATGCGATATATCAAACGAACTCTAAAAAATTTGTAGCCCATGCGATTCATAGCGTGGACGAGAATTCATCGCCTAATGTTCGACTTGGTTTTGGTATCATCATAGACCCTTCCACAAATCGTACAATGGCAGTTTATTTGAATAGTGATGCCAATATTGTAGGGTTCCCGTTGAACTAGCAAAAACAGTTTCACAACCTACAGCCCAGGTTTGGCAACACAGATAATTCGCGTGTGTCATCGCCCCTATTAGAAGCAAAGGATTAGATCGAGGAATTCACTTTGAAGCTCAACAGAAATTAGATAACGCGCGCTACTAGTACTCACCTAGCATCGTGCTTTTTAACTTAAGCAGCTTTAGCAGCGCTTTCGTAACCTACAATACACATTATATTTAATCTTTTACACCAATTCTCACCAAAACATTATTCATTAGACACCACTTGGTGAAAGATGACTAAAATGCGGTAAACCAAAGCCAGTGTTGAATTACATACATGAAGAGTAGGATACTTATAATTATAAAAATGAGTACAACGGCGTAAATTATTCTATTTCTCATCTTCTTAAATGCTTTTTTATGTCTAATACAGCTGCATGCACATAGGAACGTGTTTACTGCGTTTCATACAAGGCTGCTATCCCTCTTTATACCTCATTTACCAATGTCTCCTAGACGAACACATAGAAAAAAACGGAACTATGGTCCCCTATAAAGTTCCCAAAAAAGTTTTCCCCTTGTGGCTAGTCGTGCTGATCCTTATATCCTGTTACACCCATTTGGGAGTAAACCTTAACTCCTGATTTTTTAAGAATCTTCTTGACCTCTTTTTTGAAAAACGCTAAGGCGATAATGATTAATAATTCCATGGTCCTATTTATTTCCTTGCAAAAACCTCTTTTTTCTTTTCTGTCATGCAGTAGATCAGCGTCACTACGATGAATGTAAGCATTGTCCGAAACGATGGCTCCTGAATCTTGTCGGCTACCCTCACCGAGCCCGCTCCTTTTGCCACGGAGATGGCAACCGCTGGATAAGTAGCGCGACTTTCCATATAATCCGGATTTACACGACCATAGCGAGAGCCAAAATAATCTTTAGGAATAGCTGGTCAATCCAAAAAATCGCATTGCCAGATGAAGATAAACAGGCAATCCACCATCAATCCCAACTACAATATTTCCAATGTCCTCCGACATGCTTAAAAATCTACCTGTTGTTAGTAAATACTCTGTGATTGACTTAATAATTCTTCCTGACTGAGCGCTCCTGTTGTTGGCCTGGATCATTTTCATGACGCTCAATCAGCTCCATTCCCCCTCACTTTTTTCTTATCTAACACAATTCTTAGCTCCCTCAGTCGGCCACCAATCTCTTGGGTTTTAGATACGTCTTTAATTTTTTTACTCTCTGAGGTTATTCCCTCTGCCAATAGCCATAGCTGGTAATCGTCATAGCCCTCTATATCGTCAGAATGGCAGTGTATAAGTCATTGACCGTGAGCAAATACACCGTATTAGACCAATAAAAATCAGCTTGCACAATGGCCGATTGCCTATCAGCCATTTGTTTCGGTTAACTGCTTTGAGTGACCTTTCCAATAAAATCGGCCTTTGAAAGCGTCGAAGTATCCTGAGTAGACAGCCCATCTATACTTATCGAAAATATTAATATTAAAAATATTTTTTCATTTTGTTCATTACATTTTGTTAGCAATTATGATTTTGGAAAAGAAGAGCTATGCCTCTTGCTTTGGCATTCCTCCATCGAGGCAAACCCATTTAAAGATTTGGGCGCCTTTACGAGCTCTACGCTATATCTTTTTTGCCGAAAAAGGCAAAAAAGGATGCCACTGCGATCTCGGGCGCTCGCACTCCGAAAGCCAATGCTTTGAGAATGGTGAGTGACCAGTAATCATCGGGAAATAGTATCCACTAGTTGGAAACCAACTGGATGAATTTTAACAATTGACTGATTGGATTTTACTGAAATGCTTTTTGCGGTTTTTCCTCCCCATTTTTTCTTTGTTTTGACATGTTGCTTTTCTTTTATGCAACATGCTTAAGGGGTGTAAAAAAGCGTTTTGATACAAATGTTACACTCAGGATGTACGTGTAGTATTTGTTAGCGAAGTACCTAATATCGCTCATTATATAGGAGATCTGACTTGGAGTCCATGAGATAATTACTCAAATAAGTGCCGTCAAAAGCATCAGCGTTAGTGAAATGGATAGTTGCCTAATGTGATCTTATAAAAATGAAAAGCAAGGAGATAGATATACTATCGCGCCAATCACTGATTATCGTAGGTAACCAAAGGAGAACTATAGAATTTAAAGAGATTACTCAATAAGCCCATTGTACTAGCCCCCTAATTAAACGGACTTAATTCTAGATAAAAATCAGTAATTATGTCAGAGATGCAAAAGCGAAAATTTAGTAAAGAAGAAAAGCTCAAGATATTATCAGAGAGCAAAATTAAAGGGGTAAAA
>Ga0208646_1001412_pt1 | contig 11596 bp, 12 predicted proteins | sample AntAceMetag02UK8_FD_184762 | JGI IMG/M metagenome (GOLD analysis project Ga0208646, IMG submission 184762) | Saline lake microbial communities from Ace Lake, Antarctica - Antarctic Ace Lake Metagenome 02UK8 (SPAdes) (version 2) | ecosystem: Environmental > Aquatic > Non-marine Saline and...
TTAAAGAAAACTGATAAAGATAAAGAAGATTATATTTTAGAAGTAATAAAATCAGATATGCTCGAACCTGGAGATGAAGATGTTTTTAGAAAAGTTAAAAACGATTTATCACAAGGTGGTTTTGATAGCATAGACGAAGAAATTAGAAACAAAATGAATGAATGTATGGAAGCTGCGAAAAAAGCTGCTTTATAAAATTATTTAATATCCAAAATTAATTATTAAAGGTTTTTGTCTTTTACAAACTTGCTAGTTAAGCTAATTTCCCATGTAGCTTCAGATACACAAGTCTGAGAAAATATTCCTTTTATTCGAACTTTTGTATAGTGGGTTCCACATTTAAATAAAACTTTCACTGGCTTATAATTTGCTATCTGTTGAATACTGGGATCATTTACCCCATGAGTATTTCCACACCCACAATCAAAACCCAAATTTGAATAACCAGAAGTATTTATTACTCCTGGTGGCATAGGGTTATCTTCAAGCATTTCTTTTGATAGGTCTTCTTGTGTTTTAATTATTTTCATTTTATTTCCTATTTTTTAAAATAATCTAAATATTGATTAATGGCTCCAGAAACATCCGGATTACTTTCAAAACCATAATTAATTTCGTTGACTAAAAATTTCGTACTACATAAATTTTCAATACCACTTGAGAACATCTTTTTTAATTTCAATGCATTTAAAAAACCACAATCTGGAGACAAAAATATAGCCTTAAACATTCCACCATCACTAATAATATAATGTTTTTCAAAATTTAATATGTGATTTGACCCACAACCACATTCAAAACTTTGACCTTCAACATCTCCCAGTCTAGGCCTAATACTAACTTCATGAATTGGAATATATGATTTTACTTTATCATTAAAATCTTTGATGGATAAAACATCAACTGACATATCTAAACTTATCATTTGACAAAATAATTTCTATTATTAATTAAATTAATATTCTAGTTTAAATTGAATAATGAAATAAACTTCATTTATAATCCCCATATAAATCAACTTTATCTTTTGAATAGAATTATTGATAACTCACCAATTAACATTCCCGGAAAATACATTATTAATACAAGACCTATGCCTAAAATAAAATTAAATTTATTTAAAATTTTTTTTACAATTAAAAACTAACTGGTTTTTTTATCCCTAAAATATTTAATAATTTTCCTAGAATTTTCAATTTTTTCATTTTGTCTCCACCAGTTTCTTTACCGATAGTTTTTAATTCATCTACAAGCTTATTTTTTTCTGTTTTTAATAATTTAGATGCATCATTAAAAGATGTATCAATTTTTTTATCTAGCATGTCTCTTGCATTTGAGATCTTCATTAATGAAATAGCTTTTTTAGCCTTTTCACCAAATCTATTAGAGAATTCATCTTGTTCATCTTTTGAAAATTTTTTATCACTTAGATAGATATCTAATGAGCCCCAAATTAATGCACTTTCGTATATACCTTTGTTTGAGTTTTCCAACTCGTCACCAGTTATTTTTTTAATTTTAGAAGCTAATTTTTGATCTATTTCACTTAAACTGTAAGATCCTTTTTTCTTTTGATCAAAAAACTCATGGTATTCTTTGGTCATGGAAAACCAAATGAGAGATTGCATCCTTATTAAAAAACTTGGATGTGTACTCCATAACTCTGAACTACTTTTACCTAAATCTTCAAGATCTCTTAATTGATCTAAGTATGTTGATGGTTTGAAATTAAAGTGTTTGTCACTTAGACCTGAAGCAAGTTTAAAGTTTGCTTTTAACGAGGCATCTAAACTTGCACATGCTAAAAATCCTATTCTATCTGCACTAATCTCTGCTGCTCTACTCAGGTTAAGTATATTCAGTTTTAAATTTCTATCCTCAACATTATTATGATTAGGATATAATGCATGCTGATAAACATAATGAGCTACTTCATGACCAATTACAAATTGAAGTTCTTCTAAAGATAGTAACTCAATTAATCTAGAGGTTAACACTATATCAGGTCTTGAAGCTGAAGACATTAAGCTACAAGAGGCGTTTGCCTGATTATTGTCTGCTGTTACAAAAAAATTAAAGTTATTCTCAATTTTTATTCTTTCAAATACAGTTTCAATTGCACTACCAACTTTTGGTAAAATTTCTTTACTGACTCTCACAGAATTTGTTAACAAGTTTGATAAATGGCTATTATCTAATTCATTTGTATTTTTTTTGAATTCCTTTAAATCAATGCCAAATTCGGATGGATCATCATGGTGATATTTGTACTTATCTAAAAAATCCATTAATTGCTGTATTGTTTTCTCAAATCAGCAATTATTTTAACCATTTCTTTTGCTCTCTTTTTCTTCTTAACGTCTTTGTGGTTAGTTTGTCCATTCCATTTAGTGTATTCTTTTCTTAAAATTTTCATTTTTTCAACATCATCCATATCATCTGTTATACCAAAACTTGATTCAGATGGTTTTTCTGCAAAGTCTATTGTATCAACATTTGCAATAACCTTATTTTTCATTTCTTTGAATGTTTGAAGATTAATTTCAAGGCTTTTAGCAATTTTATTAACAAATTGTTCTTCTTCTTTTGCCAACTTAGAATCTGAGCTTGCAACATTTAACATGAGTTCTATAGCTAAATATTTTTGGCTTTTGCTTGCCTTCGCATTAAACTCTTCAACAAGTTTTGAAATAGAAATTTTTTTATTTTTCGCATCATTAAAAATTTCTTTTATATGTTTTGCAAAGTGCTTTTTTCTTTCCTTAGCTTTATCTTCATCAAACTCTAATGTTAAACTTTTAGCCCAATCTTTAATAACATTAAGTTCTTTTTGATCTAAATGACCGTCTGATGCTGCCATACTCATTGCTAAATTAATTGTTAAGTCCTCTACTTTATCTCTGTTAGCAAATTCTTCTAAATACCCTATCTCTTTAACGGAAAAATTATAAATAAATGAAGCATTATAGTGAATGTTTTGTAGATCATCATGAGCTCCATGTGTAACCTCAGTGTTTGTGTTACAAGCTGTAAAATTAAATTTAAGTTTTCTTTTCCCTTTATATGGAGCGAGTATTATATCCTTAGGTATATAAATTAAATCAAACCAATCGCTTAAATATGTATCTGGTGTAGTATCCCAAGTATTACTTATATTAAATACTCGATTATTCTTTTCCGCAAAAGCTGGATGAGCCGAAAGTACTGGAGTACCAAATTCGTCATCGTTTAAATCAGTATTATCATGAATGGTTAAAAATATTTTAGTTTGGTTTTCAGAGGGATTGCCAATAAGACCTTTAACTTTTACAGCAAGACATTTTAAATCACCCAATTTTCTGTCTTTTGGTGGGGATTCTTCAGTAACTTTAAGTTGTAATCTAAGTTTATCTAATATTTCACGTCTTGCTTCTTCGTTATTGTCACCTCCAGAGGAGAATACTCCTTTTAGAATGGCCCAACCGATAATTATTACAATCCAAATTACTATACCTTCCATAATTTACTCTATATCAAAATCCAAATTTTCCTTTAACTCTTTTAAATCTTTTGATCCTTCTGGTTTTAATTCCATTTCATGGGTATTCTTAGATTTCATTTCTTTAAAAATACAATGCATGACACTGTTTGTGTCATATGAATAAGTTACTTCTACTGGATCACCTTCTTTTGCATTTTTAGAAAGTTTTAATTCTTCTTCTTTTATAATGTAAACAAATTCTACATCACTTTCTTCACCCTCACTTTGTGTTACGGAGCATTTAACTGTTTTTTGTCCGTCATGCATAACTCTATAATCTTTTGTAATAGAGCAAGGAAGTTTTGTATTTCTTGGAATTACAATATCGTTCACTATACCCCCTTGATTTCTTTCTTGATCTACCGCATAAATTAAAGTTCCCATATAAAAATTACACACATCATTTAATTCAACATTTGCAATTGCTTTTTTTTGTGCTGGATTTAAGGAATCTTTGTTTTGAAGACCTGCATAAATAGCAGCTCCACATGCAACGGCTTCATCTACGTTAACGCCCTTCACAGGGGCTTTTTTCATAATCTTGGTAATAATTTCACTAACAATTGGCATTCTAGTACTACCACCTACTAATAAAGTTTGTGAGATATTGTTAGCTTTACAATTCGCTATTTCTAAAGCCTCTTCCATCAGCATTTTAATTTTCTCAACATAAGTATCAATAGAATTTTCAAATTCTTTTCTAGATATGTCTATTTTTTGTGGGCCTTTAGGTCCTTCAATAATTTCAGTCACTTTTTCTTTATTGGATAAAATTTTCTTTATTCTTTCAGCAATAGTAAATAGTTTTTCATCTTTTAAGGGATTATCTAATCCCTTGCCTTTTGCTTTTTTATATTTTTTATCCAATATATTTATGATTTCTTCGTCAAAACGCCTACCACCAAGATGTTTGTCTCCAACAGATGTAATGACATCAACTTTTTTTCCTTTAACATTAGCTATCGTTATATCGAAAGTGCCACCACCAAGATCAAAAATAAGAACCCTTCCATTAATTGATGAACCTGGTAAATTTGCATAATGGAGTACAGCTGCAGTGGGTTCATTAATTAACTCCACATCTAAGCCTGCTAATTTAGCGGCATCAATAGTTGACACTCTTGCAGCTTCAGCAAACATAGCAGGAACTGTTACAACTGCTTTTTTTACTCCGGATGTATAATCTTTTAATTTAGATAATATGATTGAAGATATTTGTGAGGGAATATAACCTTTGGTGTCCTTTTTACCTTCTTTTTCAATCCATTTACCTTCTTTACTAGACCAAACAACATCGTTTTCCATCTCACTTTTGACTTCAAGAATTGTATTATTTTTATTTGTTACAGCAGCATCAACAGCTTTATCACCAACTATTGCTTTATCTCTTCCAATGTAAATAGCTGATCTTGTAATTCTATTATTATTTTCCGGATCTGATAAAACCTCTGGGTTTCCAAGGTCGTCTAATTCAGCTATTGCTGAAAATGTTGTTCCTAAATCTATTCCAATAATCTTACTCATAAAAATCTAATTTAAACCTATATGTTTTTTTTTTCATTTACAATCTCATCTTTTTTATATTCATAAACTTTTACCAATGCTTTTTTAATATATTGAATGTCATTACCTTTTAAAATTAACTTGTAACCATTAGTAAGTACAGAGTGTACCAAATTATTTTTATTCTTATCGTTAGATAGTTCTGTATTTATATCTACTTCACATCCATGATGATCTAAACTTTGAATATTTAAATTTGGTGTAAATGTTTCTATGCCTGAATTATTTAATACAATTAATAATTTATCTTTTGTACTTTGAAAATATGATTTTGCAATTTCGTCACTAGATTTAATTTTATTTTCAGCATTTTCTATAAAAACAATTGTTTCAATAATTCCATCTAGGAGAGCTTTGTATCTTGAATATTCGTATCCTTTTTTATATTCTTTGAGCTCATCATTTTTTTCTCTGGCTACTTTTTCAAATGGAGCAATTTTCTCGTCAATATCAGTGATTATCTTTTTTGCACTATTATGATCATTTATTAAAAAATCTTTTAATTCTTTATTGTGTTTGTCTATATGATTAATAAAGCTATTTATTCTTTCTTTGGTTTCCTTTGGAAACTCAATCATATTTATACTATTTTTATCTGTACTTTTGATTTTAAGATAAAGTTTTATAAAAAGAAAAATTACTAAAATTAAAGTAATTATTATTAATCCAATAATTGAATATTCAATATAACTCATGTAACTTAATATTTCTTATGGTTAAAACTAGATCATATTTAATGCTTCTATGTCTATCTTTATTTTTAGTATTTTTACTAACAATTAAAGTACAGGCAATACCAATAGGCGGAATTACTAAAATTTTAAAAGGACTTGGTAAAGGAACAGGTTTAATAAAACCAGGTTCAAAAATAGCTACTCCAGGAGTTGGAGATGACATTCTAAAAAGAATTAATAAATCAGAAGTTTCAACTGATTTAAACTCTAATACTCTTTTAAACAAAAATTCTAGTCATGATGATATTCTTAGTGCCCACGGAATAAGAAAATTAGAAAAAGTTGTTGACGGAAAAGATGTAGTTGAAATCGCAAGTGATAACTTAACCGGGGATAATAATGATGGTATAATTAATACAATTCGTGTTGTTTGGTGGTCAGGCAGAATCTTTAGAACCTCTGATGCTTTTAACAAACCCCAACTTGATGAAAGACTTATTATTGAATGTCAAACCAATAGCGATGTATTTACATTCACAGCTCTACTTACAAATGAAATCAATAACTCGGTAGAAAAAAAAGCTAAAAATTGGTTTTTACTAAGTCAACATTTTCCAAATGCACAAGTTAACAAGGATGGTTCAATCCTAATAAAAAAAGGATCATATAATAAAGTCTCGATGGCTAAACAAGAACTGCTAGTTTTAGAGGATAATGAAAAATATATAATTTTTTCAAATAAAATAACTAAAGATCACAAATATCCTACAAACTACTTCATCATTTCTTCAAATACAAAATTTGTACATGAAACAAATATGTACGGCACTGAAAGTCCAGAATATATAAAAAATACAGCTAAAGTAAAAATTGAAAAAAGTAATTTTAATTGTTTAAGAAAAAATACTTAATACTTTTTTTAATAACTAACACTTACTAAATATAAAATAGCTAAATAAATTAGAAGCACTGAAGACGTTGATTGTATAAATTTATTTAGACTAATAAAATAATATTTTTTATGTGTAATAGTTCCTCTTAATTGTTTTTTCTTTAGACCCTTAAACATAAAGATCACTCTTAAAAATGAAACAAATAAAACTACATTCGCCATTTGATAACTTACAGAGGGGCTAGCATAACTAAAATTATAAAGACCATGTAAACCCACGGGTATTAATAAAGCTAATATCAGGTTTAAATAATTATGCTGTTTTTCAAATATACTTTGTGTTATTAAAAAACCCATAATAATCCCACAAAGGGCATGCAAGGGTACTGCGCTAAAAGCTCTAACCACAGCTATATTAAAAGATGGATCTTTATAAAAATTTAAAACATATCCAATATTCTCATATGCAGCAAAACCAAGTGATGCCGCAACACCATACACTAACCCATCCATTGGTTCGTCAAATGCAGATTTTCTTGTACAGAAAAAAACTATCACTGTTAATTTAAAAAATTCTTCTAGAAAGGCTGCTCTTATAAAATTATCAAAAAAATGAAATGTATTATCTTTAAAATAGTTTTCACTAAAATTATCTAATACTGGAATTATAAGATCTATTGCTAAAATTGTAGCACAGCCAAACAAAAAAGTTTTAAAAACTATATTTTTAGGTTCAGGAAATTTATCCTGTTTATAAACAAATAATAAAATTAAAATAGCAGGTGTTATTGCTGACAAGATGTATAAAAAATACACTTAATATTTGTTTTTTGTATTTGCAGCTATATAGTCCATAGCAGCCAATAAGAGACCGGATATTATAAAAGTTAAGTGAATAACTACTTGCCATTTTAAGTCTCTGTCTGAATAATTTGCTAAATCCATAAACGCCTCTAATAAGTTGATCCCAGATATTGCAACAATAGATGCTACTAATTTCAATTTTAAACCACTAAAATCAACTTTACCCATCCAAGCTGGTTTATCTTCACTTTCTCTTGCAGCACCTATTTTTGAGACAAAATTTTCATAACCTGCAAATAAAATCATTAAAACTAAATTACCTATTAATGCCATATCGATAATATGAAGTACGAATAGTAAAAGGCTTTTAAAATCCATTGAGTAAAATACCGGTATATTGTGAACAAATTCCTGAACTACTTTCAGCATAATTACAGCTAAAGATATAGATAAGACGACATAAACTGGCGCCATAAACCATCTGCTGGCAAACATTGATACTTCTAATTTTTCTTCAACGTATGGCAAAAATCCATTTTTTTTAGTCATAATCAACATCCTTTCTTTTTCTTTTTCGTGGGGTCTTTTTTTTATTACTAGACATTCCAATGATTGCTGCAATTGGTGCAAAAATAATCCACCAAAACTTTATTAAGAAAGGAGCAATTTTAGCTAAGAAACCAACTTTTGCTAATGCCTTAACACCAAGAGTTCCCGCTACTAAACCACCAATACCTAGAGCTGCAACTTTATCACCCGATTTATAATCAGCATGTTTCGATCCCTCTAAAAAATCAATACCGTCAGTAAAATCTTTTGCTAAATTTGCAATTTGTTGTAGCTCTTCTTTTGTAGTTTCATTAGTTATTGATGAAACAAAAGAAATATCTAAATAACCGTTCCGTCCAAGAACAATGCTATTAGTTTGCATAGATTTATATTTACCTTTTTTACCATTCCAAGAACCTTCGTAAGAGACATAAACTGCATTTTTTTCAGAATCAAATGTTGGTTTATATATCCAATTTAATTCCTCTACATAGTTTCTTCCTTCTTCTTTTAATTGATCTTTCCAAGCTTCTTGGGTTTTTCTCATTTCAGTAATAAGATCTTCCGGTTTAACTGATTTCCAATCTTCAATAGTTACATAACCTTCATCCTTGTAACGAACATAAATTGTTTGATCTCCTGAAAAAATAATCAAATTAGATTGGATATCTTCTTCACCAAAAACCCACCAACTATATTGGTTGATATCTTTTGTACCTTTTAAATAATATTCATTTTCTAAAATATAAATTTCAGCATTAGGTTTTTTTAATAACGTTTTATGATTTTCTGGATTATCCCAATTATACCATGTCAAAGTGTCTAATTTTTTTGCTCTCTCCTCTTGGCTTAACTCCTTTGAGAGCATAAATTTTTCAAGAGTGTTAGATCGAGTTGAAATTAAAGTTTTGGGCCAAACTTTTGTTAGAACGTCACCATCAGAAAAATCAGCAAAACTTTCCACATATCTATTTTCAGCAGATTTGCCTCCATTTCTTAATGTTAATTGTCCTTCAGATGTTTTAAATTTATACCAAGACCCATCTTCCCAAGATATTCTTTCAAAAAAATCAAATACATTTGGGTTTTGTGTTTTGAAATAAGTTGTTTCATGAGTACCATTTAACCCTGAAAATTTTATATCAATAACATACTGACGGTAACCATCCTTATGCTTAGTTATAGCAACTAGACCCCAATCAGGCACAGTATAAATTCCTTCAATTGGGTCTAACTCTCTGCCCTTAAAAAACATATCAATTGCTTGTTGTTGAGTTGTTGGACCATCTTTAACTGTTGACCAATAAGGACTTGAGGTTTGATAACTATCCGCTTTAACAATTGAAAAATTGAAAATTAAAATAATTAAAAGAGTTATTATTTTTAAAGGTTTCATATGCAAACTTCATTACCGTAATATAAAATTTACTACAAATACACCCCCAATATAAAGGATATTTAGACTAATATCCTGTATTTAAGGCTCAATTACTTATTTAAAATATTTTTGGATGGGTGTGAAATATAAAAAAACTAGTATTGCAGATTGAGAACACCATGAAAGAGCATCTAATGTATACATTAAAGAGTCAACTGCTGAGGGTCCTAATGGCAAATTTAAAACAACTCCCAAAACAAACAGAATTGAAAATAATTTTTTTCCATTTTTTTTAAAAGTATACAAAAAATATAAACTGACAAAATAAAATAATATCCAAAGTAAACCAATAATTAGTAACGATGTGGGAATTGCGTCTAAAGATTCATTGAACCTAATAACCTCATCGGACTCAAGAAACACTGAAGTTAATAGCAAAAAAAACAAACCTATATTTAAAAAAATAAGTTTTTTAAATGTATTTTTTATATTCATTATATTTATTTAATATTATTATTGTATTTCAATATTTATAAACCACTCTGGTTTTAAATAATTCTTTTTTAATTCACTCACAATAAAGTGAGTTTTATTGATCAAAGAGTCATATTCTTTAACTATCAATGAACTTTTATCTGAATATTTTGACCAAGTTTTTAAATTAGGTTGTAAAATTTTTAAACCCCTAATATTATTTTTTTTCATATCATAAACGTAAGTTATTTCGGAAATGCAACCATTAAAACAACCTTTAGACAATAATATGAAATCTTTTTGATTTAAAAAATCAATAGAAAAGACTTTCATTCTCGGATCTTCCTGCTCTTCTTCATCAAAATAATATCTACTTCTAGAACTACATCTGTCATCTAAATGACCAATATTTTTTGAGTATGCACAAATCATTTGAGGACGATCGCTCAAATTAAAATCATCACCATCTATTTTAAGTATATCAGACCAATAAAAAAGGTTTGTTTCAATTTTAAATTGTTCAGTTTTATAATTAGTATTTTCTTCTATTGTAAAATCAAATTTTTTTATATGTGGTGCTATTTCATTAAACCATCTATTTAAAATTTCATTTTCTTTTACTTTTTTTATTGGAAAATTAATTAATTCAATTCTAAATTCTTTATCTTCTAAACATCTTTTTTCGTTACCAGATAATGAAATAATATAACTTTTAGAATCTTTTAATCTTGCTTTGCCTTTATATTTACTAAATTTTAAACTTTTATCTAAATCAGATTTTTTTGCACACCATTCAATTAAAGGATAGTAAGCAGAATCCCAATTTTCTCTAATAATTTCTATTTTTTCATTTTCTGTAACATAAAGTGCATCGATCCATTTCCACGGATATTTAAAACCACTAAAAATTGATAATATAAATACAATCCCAATAACTCCATAACACCAAGACTTTAAAATTTCTAAAGTTTTGTTTTCATTGTGCTCATAATCAATTGCTATAGGTGCATCAGTTCTATCAATTGTTTCTTTTTTCTTAATTTTCTTTTTTCTCTTTTTAACCATTAATTCATCCTAGCAGATTTGGATAAAATGAGCATACACATAAAGCATACACTTTTTAGTTATTTGGTATTAAATATAGTAAGTAAATAAAGGAGCCAGGATACAGAATGCCTTTTGCAACTCTCCTGTTCTTCTTTTTGTTCTCACTCATTAACAAAGTCATCCTTTGACTTGCTTTCTAATTGGAGTGTTTCTTCAATGAAGTTCTTAAATAAGTGAGTATTAGCGTAATATGGATGTCAAGATTACAACACAAACTATAGGTACTTTTAAGTATGGATATTAAAAAATTATTCATCTTAATACTTGCCGTGTGTTTTTATAATCAAACTTTATTTGCAGAAACAAAATCTCAACTGCCTTTAGAAATTAGTTATGAAAAATGTGCTGATCAAACCTTTAAAAGTGAATATGGAAGTAAATACATTGATTATCTTAATAAACCCTTAAAGATTAAATTAACTAATAGTACTCCCTATGAATGGTTTTACGAAGATTGTGAGGCGAAAAATTTAAATCATCCCATCACTTTTAAAATAAAAAACTCAGTTTATAATAATGAACTAGATGATTTGACAGCTAAAATTTTTGAGGTGTGTGCCGACCAAAAATATATAGATAATAATGGTGACACTTATAGTGAATTTTTAAACAAACCAATTAAGACTAAGATATTT
>Ga0208646_1001420_pt1 | contig 11560 bp, 10 predicted proteins | sample AntAceMetag02UK8_FD_184762 | JGI IMG/M metagenome (GOLD analysis project Ga0208646, IMG submission 184762) | Saline lake microbial communities from Ace Lake, Antarctica - Antarctic Ace Lake Metagenome 02UK8 (SPAdes) (version 2) | ecosystem: Environmental > Aquatic > Non-marine Saline and...
TTTTATGGGCGTGTAAACTCTGTCTATACTTGTATTCTTTGCCACAAATACAATCAAATGTATTATTGCACGTCAATGTTGCGTCAATATTGACGACCGTGTGGTGTTTACGATTCGATATTTGAGAACAATTTATTTTATGAGCGTGTAGGCTCTGTCTATATTTATATTCTTTTCCACAAACACATCCAAATATATTATTGTTTGTCAATGTATTGTCAATATCTGTCAATGTATGATGCTTACGAGTAGATAAATGAGTTAGATAGTTTTGTTTTTTGCTCGTATGGAACGAACAACATTCGCACGAAAAATTATTTGATTGTTTTGATTGTTTTGATTGTATTTTGTCAATCATTTTGTATATATTACATTGACAAAAAAAATCTCTAAATCATTTGCCACGAAAATGACTTATTTACACAAAAAATGATGCAGTGAAATAAAAACATCTAAAAAACCAATTTAAAGCATTTTGCAGTGAAGCCAAAAAAACACCTATTTGTAAAAAGTCGGGACCGATTTTCAAATCTGGACATTTATAAATGTCCATTGCTGAAATTCCATTTGCTTTTTCAATTTACGTTGTTTTTTATAGGTTATACAATTCCAATTACAAATTTACAATTGTAAAAATACAAAACTGACATAAATATGTATAGAAGTATTATAGACCATTATGATATCTAGAATCATAAAACCATATCTAAATCGAAAAATAATGGTTTTATTGGTTTCAGTGTTATTATTTACATTTTGTTATTTATTATTGGGCGACCAACATTTTAGTGGTGTAAATGTAATAAAAGAAACAATAAAAAAGGAATTGATAAAAAAGAAAGTAGGTGAAAAGATAGACCAGCAAGCGAAAGAGGGTCTTTCAAGTATGCAATATTACGAAAACAAGGCAAATGTGGATTCTCAATTAAAAAAGGCGACAGATGTAGTGAAAGAAGATGTAGATGAAGATGCTATTACAACAGATAAAATCGACACCCCAATATTCCAGCGTTTTTTCGACCGTTTATATTTTTCAATACAAAACGCTACATTATTAGGTTATGGCGATATATACCCAATTAGTAACATATGCAAATGTTTTGTAATTCTACAATCATTATTTACTATTTCACTAATTGTATATTAGTTGTGTATCCAAAATATTTCTACAAGTAACGTATAGTAATGTTACAATACGTTATATCCGCGATAACAGTACTTGCTTTGGATTATGTATATTTGAATACATTTTCGAAAGCATTTACTAAGCAAATTGAGAGTATACAGAGAAGTCGATTTACGATGAATATGTATGCCGCCGTCGCGTGTTATATATTCATAATTTTCGGGTTGAACTATTTTATTATCAACAAAAAAGGGTCTTTACTCGACGCCTTTTTGTTAGGATTTATCATATATGGAATATTCGATACAACGACATTGGCTTTATTCAAAGATTGGTCTGTAAAATTGGCGGTAATTGATAGTGTATGGGGAGGAATATTGTTTATGACAACAACATACGTAACGTACAATATACTAGATTTTCTGCGAACTAATTAGTTTTTTGTCTTTGTTTATCACATATTTTTTCTTTTTTTGTGTAATAGTGTAGTCATATTTTTCACAAAAGTCATCGACGTCGATTTGTTGCGTTTCGTCTGAACCAATGAGTTTATTTAGAATAGTAGTTGGGATTTCATCCGGTTCATAATGCCATAAATGATAAAATTGTTCTTCATCATCTTCGTCGTCAAATAATACGGAACGGTCATTATTACATACGATTCCATTATATTCTTGAATCCGTTGTTTCCATACTGGACTCTTCGATGCGTAATATAACCACAACGTTTGTGTATTATGAACGTTTGGTGCGCCATCAAAGTCAAATAAGTGATGAATTTCATTATGTATAGGCAATAATGTAATCTCTTGCAATGTGTTATATGCTCTGTATTTATCAATATTCTCATTCTCATTCGGTGGTTCGTGTGTTTGATATTTGAGTATATGTCTGGGTTCAAGATGAACCAAGTGTATGGTGCGACGAAGGTCAAGTATATTAGAAGTAGTAATATCTCTGTTATAAAACATTTTGACGAAGGGTGTAAGATTGTATTCCGACCAAGCAATGGTATACGCTATATTGCCAATCAAGCAGTCATTTTCAACCGAATCTTCATTTTCAAACCATACAGTATAGCATTCGTGTATATATTTATTAATATGAGGCGTGGTGTGTATATATATTTCACTGTATATGAGTAATAGGTATTCAAAGCATTCTTCTCGGAATCCGGAATAGTATAATTCATAAATCCAGAATAAAGAGGCGTTCTCATCTTTCTCTAATAATGCGATTAGTAAACTATATTTTACATCGAGTTTACGGTATAAATAGCGTGTTAGAACCAATGGTTCTTGAATAAAATGGTTTGTCAAATTCATATTGTTAGTGTATATGAAAACGTATCACATAAAATATTTCAATTTTCTCCGCAATATGGGAGACAAATCAAGGCAAACCAAGAAAAGAGAAAAAAAGAGAAAAAAAGAGAAAAAAGCGTGGTAATACACGAAAAGTTGAATAATTATTTTATAACCAAATAAAAGTAATCTAATCAAAATCAAAATCAAAATCAAGAACAAGCAATATGTCAAAAATGCCAACCAACTACTATAGTATGATAGATACTATCAATAAGCGATGTGTCGCCGCCCCATTAACTGGTAAGGAGTATCAGCGCAAAGGCGTTGAATGGTGTATAGAGAGAGAGAGAGAACCAACCACTGGGTTTATAAAAGGAGGATTGGTTGCCGATGAAATGGGTTTGGGTAAGACGCTCACGATGATAATGGTGCTATTACTCAACTATAAAGAGCGAACGTTATTCGTAGTTCCACCAAATATATTATATCAATGGTACGACGAGATCTACAAATTTACTGGTCATAAACCAATCATATATCACGGTTCCAACAAAAACAAAATAACCAAGGAGCAATTAGAAGAGAGTTCTATCGTATTAACCACATACCACACAATATCGGCAACAAAGTTACAATATTCAGAAAAAAAGACGCGTCTACTTCATCAAGTAGTCTGGGAACGTATTATATATGACGAAGCCCACAATCTGAAAAACCGAAACATTCTCCATTATGGTGCGATGAGTATGACGACAAAGATTTGCTGGTTTATTACAGGAACCCCGATACAGAATAAGCTAAGTGATTATCGAAATCTATGTAGAATCATGGGGTATTCTTCGCGTAATCCGGTCATTCCTGTTCTAAGGAGAACACTAAACGATGTGAACATTCATCACAATGGTATCAGTCAATACACGACAATTGTTGATTGGAGTGAGAACTCTTTACGATTGGCCGCATTGAAACATCGTGAATTAATTAGTGCGAATGGAGATTATGTAATCGCTAAAATGCAGAGATGTCGTCATATATGCGCTATGCCCTCGCTATATAATCGTATTGATAAAACCAACAACACTATATATGAGAATGATAAGATGGTTGAGGTCGCAAACCATATATATAGTCGTCGTAAATCGGGCAACGGCAAGTTGGTATTTTGTAACTATACCGCGGAGATGAACGAATATAACGCATATATATCAGGTATGGGATTGAAAGTAGTTTGTATAAACGGGAAAATGACAATGAAGGAAAGGCATAATTTGCTTTCCAGTTACCATATGATTGGTGACGAAGAAAGAGAGCCGTTAGACAATAAACATATTAATTTATTGTCAACTATCACGGATGATATAGTACAATATATCAACGACTTCATCAAGATAGACGTATGCTTGATACAGATACAATCCGCTTGCGATGGTCTCAACTTACAACATTTATCAGAAGTGTATTTTCCGTCCCCAGCGTGGAATCCCAGCACAGAAGGACAAGCAATCGCACGTTGTTATAGAACAGGACAAAAAAAGCGTGTTAACGTGTATCGCTTCTATATGAATTCATTAGGTGAAGGATTATTTAATATGGATGAGTATGTATGTCACACCCAAAAAAAGAAGATAAACACAATGAGGGAATTTTATTCCGATATCGCCCCCATCTTGTAAATACAATTTATAATATAATATTACAGTTAGTAAATACAATACATAACGTGTAACCTAATTTAGAAAAAAAATAATCACATTACAATATATAACTATAACTATTATTATGCCTTCGAAAAAAACAACAAACGCTGTCAATAAAAACAAAAAAACAACAACAAACACTGTCAATAAAAACAAAAATAAAACACAAAAAAAGAAATACAGTATACACAATACAAAAAAAATGAGAGCAAATAAGAAGTCGCATTTAGTTCATATATTTTTGGAATTGTTAAATATGGTGAAACTGTATCATTGGAACACGCGTTCGTATGCGGAACATGTTGCGACAGACGAATTGTATAAGAAAATAAACGAAAACGTAGACAGATTTGTAGAGATTTTATTAGGCAAAGATGAGACAAGATTAAGAGATTTAGATAAGAGATTGGATTTAATCAATCCAAAAAACACAACCGAATTAAAAAATCGTGTTTATGAATACAGAGAATTCTTTGTAAACTTAAACAACTTTTTTAATAACAAATATGACACGGATATTTTGACGGTGAGAGACGATATTTTATCAGATCTAAACCAATTTTTGTATTTATTGACACTTAGTAAGTAAATTAGGATGAATACATCGACAACATACCTTTCAAACGAGGCATGAAGTTGATTTCATATGTATATTTCCCGGTATTTTCAAACAATTGTCGCGATGTAATAGATGCGCGTTGTTTTATCTTTTTTTTTCGCTCTTTCATAAGAGATTTCCAATGACGCTGAACCAGACGTATCCAATGTGTTTTTAAGACAACTGTGTATAATTGGTGTGAAGATTCAGTGTCTTGTATTTGCAATTTCATAATTTGCGTTTTGGGGTTTTGTAATGGTATCATATTGAATGTCAATAAATAGTATTCAATATGTTGAAGTGGGAAATTGAAAAACGTGGTATTACTAACTGCGTTCGCAAGTAACATGTTTGGATCTTTATGATATGAAAAGTGGAAACCAATATACATTTCGTTGTGTAGTTTTTCTTTGTCGAGGAAATCCGCTTCTAGACTGTATATTCTGTCAATAACATAGCTATTATCTTCGTATATCTGGTCTATTTCATTTTCCAATTCTTCGAATGCGTCATATGTATGAAACGATACTAGGTCTACATCAACGTCAGTTTGTTCTTGGTCGCGATTCGAGAATGAACTGTCACTTTCGCTACTGGTATAAATAGTGCTCGTGGTATTTGTATATATTTCATCATATACATCATCTGTATATTCTGACGACGATTCTTCATTTGATTCAAACATTATATTTACTGTAATTACTCCATATATGCGCGTTGTTTGTAATAATACGAATGTTTCAATTTTCCGTGATGAAAAAACATATTTAATTATTTATTATCTTACACATATAAGCTTTGACAGGTAGTAATATATTTTAACACGAGTGGTTCGATTTGTTTTAGGGTATGTGTCATTTCGACATTTTGAATAACATTAGATACAACTATTAATTCGTTGGTAATCGTAACAATTTTCAGCATTGCTTTCGTGAAATCGCCGATGGATATGTTTTTTTCCGCGACTTCATTTTGAATAAACATTTTACACGCGACTTCATTATTACAATCACACCATTTCATTGCGAAATCCGCCATATCAAATATGATTGCGCCATCATAATCGAAACCAGTATTTAGTTGTTGTTCGCATTCGATTTCTGCATATTTATCGTAATATGAGATCATATCTTTAATCTTGGTTTCTACAAATGAATCGTCGCAGGATGGGAAGTTGAGTTTAGAATCAATTTGAACCTTTACGTCAGTAAAACACGAAAATAGACCGACCAACTGTTTTGGTGTAAAATCAACGAAATAGTTCCACTGGGTAATTAGTTTTGCGGTAATTAGAGGGTGAATTTCAGCGATATTAGAAGCAATCGTTCCCATATCAGTAAATGTATAATGGTTTGTGTTATCTACTATTTCATCAGCGATGAACTGTTCTTGTTTCATAATATCGCAAATAAGTTTGGTTTGTTGTTCGATATACGCGTGTGTGTATTCTGCGGTGGATTGTTTGTCTAATAGAGTTTCATTCAAATTATCAATACAGGAAACAGACCGAATATCTTGTTTTACATTTCTATGTAAATCTTCTATATTACGTATCTTGCGTTCTGCTTCTTTCCGTTTTTTATTGGTAGAATTTTTCAATATGATTTGTGTATCGATATATTGTTTGCATATATCGACGGGTGTTTTCAAATATTGTAGAGATGCGGTTTTCTGCTCTAGTTCATTTTGTAGCGTATTTATTTCCAATAACTGTCCTTTGATAGAGGAATCTATTTCACGTTGTATCATACTTTTTTTGGAAAAATCGTGAAAATCGTGTGTTTGTCCGTTTTTAATTAGATTCAAAAGTAATGAATATGAAATATGATATTTCGAAACAAGTTGTTGTGGTTTTCCTCCCAAAATAGTCTTGTAGTCGTGTAACATAGGGAGATTGAATAAATTCGAACAATGAATGACGTTGCCGATAGTATCAATACCTCTACGTCCTGCACGTCCCGCCATTTGTGTGTATTCGTGTGCCATTAAATGGCGTTCAGTATGTCCATCAAACTTGGTGACACTGGTAAAGATAGCAGTTTTGATAGGACAATCCAGACCAATTGCGAACGATTCTGTTGCGAAGAGGAGTTTAATATAGCGCTTTGAAATCATTAGTTCAACGATTTCACGTAAAATTGGAATCATACCGGAATGGTGAATGCCGATTCCCTTTTCAAGTAAACCAACAAGTGAGTTGTATTCAGGCAGTTCCAAATATTCGCGATAGTTCGGTAGACGACGAATGATTTGTTCGCATTCATTACGAACTGTATATCCGACTTTACTATCAAATTCCAATAATGGGACAGTGATTTCCTTGGCGCATAATTCCACGTTTTTTCTCGAAAACACGAAAGCAATCGCGGGTAACATTTCTTTTTCACAAAGGAATTTTGATAATTGGTTTAAGTAGTGCTTACGATTGATACGAATACGATTATTTTGGAACAGTCCATTGACTTTGACAATTTGTTTGTATCCGGTCTCATTGAATTTTCCGTGTGCGTCTTGTAACAGAATCGTTTTATTTGTAGTATCTCGTATTTCCTGTTGAACTACCTTATCTTTAATCGTTTTATATACTGATTCGGTTGTGGTCATAAATCCATAATGTGTTAGAGGCACAACACGATGACTGGTAGAAGCAAGATATACTTCTTTTCCGCCCTTTTGTAATTGGTCTTTTTCGCACCATTGAGCGAACCCTTCCGGATTGTCAATGGTAGCGGAAAGCATTACCATTTGGATATGTAACGGTAACATGAGAATCGTTTTTTCCCATGTTTGTCCTCGGTCAGCGTCATTAATATAATGGACTTCGTCAAATACAACACACCCCAGGTCGTTTTGAATATCGATTTGAAATTGCAATGATGAGTCGATATTGTCGTTAGTAGAATTCAATGATGTGAATAGATAGTTCATAAGAATTTCAGTAGTCATAATAAGAACGTCGGCTTCTGGGTTGGTTTTAATATCACCAGTGAAGAGTCCGAATGAAATATCTGGGTATTTTCGTGTAAATTCGTAGTATTTTTGATTAGAAAGGGCTTTGATAGGACTGGTATAAATGACTTTTTTTTTATTTTGGATGAAATGTTGAATTGCGAATTCTGCTGGTAGTGTTTTGCCCGAGCCGGTGTGGGCGGTAACTAATACGTGATTGCCGGTGACGATAGATTCAATCGCATATTTTTGGAAATCACTAAGTGTGTATGGGTACGATTCAAAATATGAGTTATATTTTGAATCGGTAGGATAGGGTTCGTTGCATATTTTGACCATTATGTGTATTTTGTTATGAATAAATTATATGATTAATATTGTTTCAATTTTACTACTGATTGTGAATATAGTTTGCGATGAATTGTTACAATGTCGTTATAACTTCAATATACACATTTGAAGAGTAAAAAATAAAGATATATGAAAAAATGATTTATAGATGTAATTAGGTTAGTAATTATATAAAGATTCAAATGACAACAATCGTTTCTTGCTATTATAAATTAGATCAGTCAAAACATACACAAGAAGAATATGATACATGGATACACAATTTATTATCAAATATACGAGCAAACCTAATCGTTTTTACATGTGAGAAAGATAAACCTTATTTGAAAACAATATTAGATTCAAACCTTGAGTTACAATACACTATTATAGTAAAGGAACTATCTGATTTGGAAATAAACAAACATTATCCAGATATATGGGATAACCAAGAAACAATTGATCCGAATAAAAAGTGTGGTCGTGGACGAGGATGTTATATGCTATGGAATTCAAAGTTTCATTTTCTGAAAGAAGCAATAGAAGAAAACCCGTATCAAACAGACTATTTTGTATGGAATGATATAGGAAATGTGAGAGATAGTCGCATTATACCATTTTTGAAGTCCTACCCGAACAAAGACAAAATCACAGAAGATAAATTGGATATAGTGTTATTAAATGGATTTCGAAACAAACAAGATTTTTTTTGTGATGAAGTGCATTTTTCAGGTTCAATGTTTGGAGGTCATAAGAATACAATATTAACTGTATGTGACTTCTATTACAAATGTTTTCATTTTTATATTGAAAATGACCGATTTATTGGATGTGACCAACAAATAATTTCATCAATATTCATAAAACATATGAATTTATTTAATCCGGTAATACCAAAAGAATGTAACGTTGACCCTTGGTTTTTTCTGTATCAGTACTATTGCAATTAGTAATCAACGCTTATATGATTATTGAAACCAATATGTTGTACATGACCATTAGGGTCATCCAGAATAACTGCATAAAATCCTAATTCTGCAAATTTTCTATTTGTTGTATATTCACCATGAGTTGGATAAGATTTACCATTCTTAATTGTCAGTTTACATTTATTTGAGAATGGGTGTATTTTATACATATCTGCGGTTTTGCGTAATCCAGGATTGAATGTAACGCCACACCATGTATATCGTTCTCCTCTATCCATATATGAAAATTCTTTGTCCATCAAATAAAATCCGCGTTTTAAATCATCTTTAATAATAGGATGTAATGAAGTGCAATTATGTGCACGTAACCAAACAGTAAAAATTTTTTCATCGGGGTAATTTTTAAATATATTCAACGATTTTTCAATGAATTCGTGTTTTTTAAAGTCCCAATCTTCTTCACAATGAAAAATATATTTTGTATTGACATATGAATAGACCTTATCAATAGATTTCAATTGTCCGATATTCGTTTTATTATAAATAGACTTGATATTCAAAAAACAACTATATAAGTCAAGTATTTTATCATTACATCCAATTTTTCCAGAATCATCTATAATTATACAAGATTGTATAGGATAGGTATTGAATGTAACAAACGACTGTAATGTTTTTTCTAACAAATCAGGGCGATTACAAGATGTAATTACCAGTGTGACTGCGTCATTGGTTAAATCTAATTTATTTAATTTTACTTTGGATATAATGTCTTTGTTTTGATTATATAAAATATGGTCATCAATTTCATTTATATCATAATTATCAAAATATTGTCTATTTCTTTCTAATTTTTGATGATCGAACCAATTATTTATATCACCACGTGTGGATTTGATTTTCATAAAAAAATCAAGCGACTGTATTGCATAATGATTGATAATTAAATTTGGCTTATTTATATCGTCATATTTCAAATGTATTGTTTGACCATCTACTCGTTGTGAATGAACATCAAATGATATTAATGAACGTGTTTGGTAAATAGTTTTATGACTGTGGTATGGTTTACTTGATTCATATATAGCTCGTTTTGTAAAACCTTCAACCACCGAATGAGGTTGAATGGTATGTTCATTACTTCCAAAATGTAACCAATCTACCCGGATTTGAGCGTAATTCTCGTATGTATGTAATATATTTTGAATATTTATGGAAGTTGGACTATATAAAAATTCGTCCAAGTCAATAGATGCCATCCACTTCGTTTTCTCAAGATGTTGTCTGAAATATTTTTCATATATACGTCCCTGTCTTCCAACATCTTTTGTTACAATATCATTATGCATAAGTGTAATATAATTTGAGTATTTATCTATAATCACCTTATAATCATCATTACTATTATCATTCACAAGATAAAAATGTTCTACACCGTGATGTAAATAGTGTAATATCCATTCTTCTAATATATGTGCTTCATTTTTAAAAACAGAACAAACTGAAAAATAATACATAATAATAAATATTACTATATGTTTCTAAGTTTATAATGTGATATTATATTTTTTACACCTTTTTTACATTTTACACGTCGATTTTGTAAAAAGTCATCTAAAAAAGTGTATACCTTTGAAGATGTAAAAGGTATAAAAAGAATAACCTTTGTATGTATATTATGTATTCTTTACCAAAAAGGGATAACTGGTTTTTAAATTACCACACAATCGGTGATAACAAGGGATTACGTGATCTTTCATATAGAAAAAAATTTTTGTATAAAGAAGATTTTGAAAATAAAAATGTTCTCGATATAGGTTGCAATACAGGACAAATGTGTAAATACGCTTGTTCTTTGGGGTCAAAATATGTTCTTGGTGTTGATTACGACAATACAGCTATAATAAATGGAAATGGTTTATTGACTGATGACGAAAAGGAAACAATAGAATATATAACTGATGATATTGATAATTTATTTTTTTATACAAACCTTCCAAAATTCGACACAACACTATTGCTATCTGTAATAGATACACAAGAATTGACAAATCGCTACGGTATGTTAGCAAATGTATCTTCTATTACTAACGTATTATATTATGAAGGTCATATGTCTTCCAAGTATAATAAATTGCTTGAAAATTTAATAAAATATACCAGTTTTTCTACTATTGAATTTAAAGGCATGCAATATGATAACAAAGAGTCTGAAATAGAAAATAAAGGACGTCATTATTTCAGATGTTCTAAAGACAAAATAAATAGAAATGATTGTTGTCATAAAATACAAGAAATACTTACTAATGATACCCCCCATGTAATTGCACTATGTGGATTTGGTGGTACTGGAAAATCCACTCTATTACACCTTTTTACATTTCAAACGCCGATTTATTTACACCCTTGAAGATTTAAATCCGCACCTTTATTTACGAAGTTACAGAAAAACTAAAAATTGAAATAGATATTTGTAGTATAATATATATAACATATAAAACATATAACAATGGCATCGGTTGAACCAGTATTTTCAAAAGTAAAACAAATATTAATAGAAAAATATAATAATATAATTTTTAGCAAGTATGGTCCTAATTGCGGAGTTGAATGTATTGATGCGG
>Ga0208646_1001422_pt1 | contig 11555 bp, 16 predicted proteins | sample AntAceMetag02UK8_FD_184762 | JGI IMG/M metagenome (GOLD analysis project Ga0208646, IMG submission 184762) | Saline lake microbial communities from Ace Lake, Antarctica - Antarctic Ace Lake Metagenome 02UK8 (SPAdes) (version 2) | ecosystem: Environmental > Aquatic > Non-marine Saline and...
TGCCAAGAACACGTGATGGAGGAAGTAGAGGGCGGCGACAGTGACCACCAAGACGCCGTAGAAAACATGTCCGGCATGTCCCCCGAAGAACAACAAGAAAAATACACCGAGTACCTACAGATTTGCACCGATGCGTTTAAGCGTGATTAGGGGGAAGGGAGGGTAAACACAAACCCACCCGTTTGGGTGATTTGTTGTTTTGACGTGGACATTGCCGGTGATTTATTGTACTCAGTAAAAAGCTTTATGTTTGAGTGGTCAGATTACTTTGCATTACTCGAAAACAGAAACTTGGCTTGGTAATAGCCTTTATAACGCAGATTACTCGTGAAATAGAATCATAACTACAGTATTGAATACTAGAGGGTAGAAGGAATCGGGATTAACTAGATGAGGAATTTGCATCAGCTACGATGGAAAGAAGTTCTTTTTGAGAGGTGATTTCAAAATCAGGCTCAGTAGCTCGTAAGACATCGAAATCATAGAACATTTCGTTGTCTGAAGGGGTGAACAGGCAGGTCGTGGTGTTGGTGTTTTTGCCAGCAATTATGTCGGTCTTCGCATCACCAATAATTAGAGTCTCTTCTGGTATAGCTCCGATGTTGTCGAATGTTTGGTTAAAAGCTTCGGGGTCAGGTTTATGTTTCGTTATATCATCACCTGAGATGATTGACTTGAAGTAAGTCTCCAAGCCATAAAGCGCTAATCCTTTTTCAACCAGCTGTCGGCTACTAGAGGAGACGAGGGCAAGATTAATTCCTTGGTCGTGTAAAGTCACCACAGTTTCTTTAGCATTTTCATAAAGTTTAAGATCGCCTAAGTGGCTGAACACGTGGGCACGAGTGTCATCCACCAGTTTTACAAAGTCAACATCAGGATATTTCAACTGACCCTTATCGTGTTCATAAAAGAAGTCTCTGGCAATGATTAAATCAAGAATGGTGTGACCTTGGTCTTGGAGTGCCTGCCTGTAGCCAGCTAGCCATAAGTGAAGTGTCATTCCTAGGGTTCCGTCCCAATCAAATATTATATTTTTTATTTTCATATTTCTCGTTCTATTTCAGAAAAGTAAGTACCTTCCTTTAGTTGTTTAAATAATCTTTGTAGTTGAGGAGTAACATCATTTGGTAGTTCGTCTTTATCAATCCAGACTGCCTCACGTGCAAGGTCGGGTTCGCCAAGTTTTGGTTCGCCTGTCCATTTTTTAGCTTTGAAGTAGAAATTGGTGTATTCATCACGTAAGTAATCAACGTGAACAAATTCTAAATCGTCCATTTCAACATCAACACAAGCTTCTTCCTTCGTTTCTTTGATAGCTGACTCACGAACTTGGTCACCTTGGTCAACGTGACCTGCGGGTATGGTAAGTAATCCATCTGCCCAGCCTGTGTTAGCACGGCGCAGGAAGAATACTTTATTATCTCTCTCAAGAATTACAAACACGGCTGTACGAGTTAAGTGACGTTCTGACATAATTATTTCTTATTATACTGGAAAGCTCCGCCTAGGCCTTGCCTAGGTCAACCACATTTGTTTTCTACGCTCGTCACCGTCAGGACACACTTCATCTACTGCTTGAAATATACCGATACCTTTTGCAAGTGTTCTGTAGTAACTCATTGATACAGTACACAAAAAATACCCACAGTTTGGGTATTTTTGTGACGCTATATCAGCAATCGTCTACGGACATTCTGGTAATGACAGAAGGTTGTCGCGACCAGTATCATTCGGAATTGTTCGTACATACTTCGTTCCTTTGCTCGAAGTGCGAGTTTCGAGGTATACACGGCTACCGTCTTGTCGGTCTACAACAAAAGCCTGATTTCCTTTTTTGATGTAGTTGTAGATATCTAATCGGGTAGATTTTCCTCGTTCGTTAGTGCTTGGGTTGTACCAGCCAAGGTGTCTAATGGCGACATATGGGTTCTCGTGATTCCCGTTGTCTTTATTGATGCAAGTAATTTGAATGTACATAAAAATATATTCTTATTGAGTAATAAGACCTTGCTGTCCGCCTAGCTTTTAGTTATGCTGTAGCCAACAGATATAAGGTCTGTGTTTTTATCTGGTCGGGCGGGGTGCGTAAGCATCCCGCCCTTCCTTTTTGTATTATACACGACTGGTGCATTTGTGTCTAACAAACGGTGCATTATGCGCTAACACGTGCTACAATTCATTTATATGAAAAACACCAAGGTAGGAATTTTGTTGCAGGACTACAGACGGAAAAAATACTTGTCCGTAAGACAAGCGGCTGAATCCATAGGGATTCACTATACGTATTTGTCACGTGCAGAAAATGGTATTTCTGAACCAAGTGAAGATGTGCTCGAAAAGATTTCTACTTTCTACGAGCTGTCGTCTGATGAAAAAGCTGAATTGTTCATTGCTTCAAAAATGAGCGACGCTGTAAGTGACATGATTTCCCAATTAGGTGAAAAAAAGACTTCTGAAATTATGTTTAGGATGTCTAAAAAGAAAGAATAAAATGCACTACTTTGGGAAACAATTTGCTGTAGCTCAAGCAGAAAGCGATCTGCACGCTTTTATGCAGAAAGTTGGACAAAGTCGTTTCCCGATTGACCCTGCTTTTGTTGCCGATGTGCTTTGGCAAACTGGTGTGGTCTATCTCAATAAAGGTGAGTTAGAAGGTGAACAGATGGCTTTTGCTTTACTTAAGGAAAATAAGATTGTTGTAGAAGATTCTGGCTTTGAGACAAGAAATAGATTTTCAACAGCACATGAAGTTGGTCACATGTCGCTTCATAGGTATTTGAGTAAGTTGGGTGAGGTAACTGAAAACAACCATAAGTTTTGTGAATTCCAAGCAAATGCTTATGCTTCTACTTTGCTGATGCCAAGACTTGCTGTCCTCCAACATGTTACCGAGAACACAGGTATGCTCGAAAGTGATTCTGACAAAGTGAGTATGGTGTCAGACCATTTTCTTGTCTCAAGAAAATCAGCTCAAATCAAATTGGAAGAATTGAATTTGATACAGAATCCGAATATACGTAAGCAAGTTCAGACTTACAGTGAGGAAAAAAAGACAGAAAGAGAAGGGTGGTTTGCGGGTCAATAAACTAAGCTCCGCCTAGGCCTTGCCTAGGTCAACATAGTCCGGGCCTTCGGGCAGCCGGTACTATTCCAAGTTGTATTTCCAGCCTGGTTGCCAAGACTTAGTTTTACGCCAGTCCGTTTCAAATGCTTCCTCCCACGTCATGCCTTTAAGAAGAACGTCTAGAGCTAGTTGGGGAGCCTTGTGTCCTACGATAGCGATGTGCTTACCTTCATGGTCACGTTTAACGTCAGCTAGAAAACTAGCTATACGGTCTTTGACCATTTCGTAACTTTCACCATTAGGCATTGGGGTAGTGATTGATTGTTCTTGAAGCGGTTCCACTTCATCTGAAGACTTGGCGTTAAAGTCCCCATAGTTACACTCACGCAGACGCTCGTCCTGGATGATTTTGTACTTGTTTCCCCAAGTGAGATCAGCAGAGTCTACAGCTCGCTTCAGGTCTGAACAAAAAACAACATCAAACTGTTTGTCTTCTGTTAGTTTGGTAAGTTCTTTTGATTGTTGGATACCCAGCTCTGAAAGCTCAACGTCATACCATCCTGATGAGATATGAGCTTCATTGTCCGTTGTAGTCCCGTGGACGAAATACGTTATTTTTACTGACATAGTAAAACAAGTATAGCAAAATAGTGAGACTTAGCAAGTTTGAATGGCGTCTTGTCTCTACGGTGGACTAATCTCCATGGAGAATCAAAGCTCCACCTAGGCCAAAGCTCCACCTAGGTCAGCATTAGGTCGACATTCAATTGTTTCTCCAAGCTCCGCCTAGGCACATGTAACCACGGAGGGAATAATTACGGAGGAAATAACTACGGAGGAAATTCCTCTGTATAGATAAAACCGCCCACCCAGTAAGGGAAGGCGGTATTTTAAGCACCATCTCGGGCAAGTTGACACAACTTTGCAAAGCCAGCGACAAGGGTTAGCTGTTGTTCAGCACTGTCAAGGTTATGACAACTAAACTCAACTGTTTGACACCCCGTATCTAGCCATTGATCTGGATAGATACTCAGGTCACAGGCGTCTCCAAAGCAAATCATTGAGAACGCCCCGGTCTCACGTACCCAGCCATAGATATCGTTTGGGCGTACGTACTGTTTGATTTTCTCGCCAGCAATGTTGTGCCACGTAGACCGTAACGCTGTGAGAACTTCAGGTGGCAATGGGGCTGACTGATGGACGTTAGGGCCCGTAGACAGATCTTTTGCGTAGCGCTTGAGCCAATCCAAGACGTCTTCAGATATATGTCCACCAACGGCGTGACCGTATCCACCAGACCTTCCAATTTCAGACATGGTTGTCAGTTGCACGTGCTGCGTTTGATTGCTAGCTGGCTCTTGCTCAAAAGGAAAGTCGAGCGCGCGAGTCAGTAAGAACATTGTTAGTGAACAGTAGTGCGTCCATGGAAACGGTCGCAATTGCAAATGAAAACGTACCTTGCCGTCTCTTTGCGTCCAGTATCCGCAATTGTGGTAGCCGAATTCCTTGTTACCAAAGAGGTCAGTACCAGGGAGAGTAAAGTCTACCGCGCTGGTACCAAGGTATGCGTCAGCATAACTAGCGCAATTTTTGATTATGACGCGTAATCTATCGATCACCTCAGGTAGGTGACGTTCATCGATTATGAAAACGATCTCAGGAGCTGAATGTGGACGCCGCTGCGGAGCCACAAATGACAGATCGTATGAGTGTGACTGGTCCATGGTGCCTCCTTTGCTGAACTCTAATAGCTACTATGCAGGAAATAGAAATAAATACAAGAAATTCTTAGCCCTACCTAGGTCCAGTTTAGATGGAACGGTGAGAGTGCAGGCTCCGCCGAGGAGAGTCCTTGGCGGGGCTTGGATTCCAATTACCTTATTTGCGGTTCAAAGAGTGAGCTTATATTGCGTAGATTTGCTATAATACGGTATGAATAAAACCTTAATGAGTGCGGCGTTAGCAATATTTATATTTGCTGGAGGAGTGTTTGTAGGGAATATGACGGCCGGCAGTAATAACCTGGATGATGTAGTGTCAGACACCGCGGGAGCAGTCTCTGACACGGTCGGAACAGTAGCGGACACGGTGGGAGGGGATGACGAGGTAGCGGACAGTTCTGCCGGCTCAGAGGTTATTTTTACCATTGATGTGAGTAGTCTCGGAGCAACCGAAAAAGCTTTTCTTGCGAGTGCTGGGATTTCTGGCGATTCAATAAACGTGACGGCAGCAATGTTCACTTGTGCAGAAGAGAAGCTAGGTACGGACAGAATCACCGAAATCCAAAACGGAGCCACTCCTTCAGCCATCGAAGGCGTTAGTCTGGTTGGGTGCTACTAAGGCCACAAAAGATACAATCACTTCGATTTAAAAGAATCACCGCTTTAAAGCATGCTTTAAAGCGGTGATTCTTTTGGTTTGTGTGCTATGCTGAAATGTATATGGCACGCCGAAAACTTGAAGACGAAAACGTCCGCTCACTGAACAAAACCTCGGGCGGCAACAGCTACGCTATAACCTTGCCGCTGCGCGTGATTCGGCAGTTCAGGTGGCAAGCCAAACAAAAACTCCAGATTACCGTCGATGAGAAACGAAAGCGATTGATTATTGAGGATTGGGAGGATTGAGCTCAAAAGTAGTTTACTTGAAACCCCTAGTCGTGATCTAGAGGTTTTTTTGTAGTAGTTATTTCATTGATACTTGCAGAGACAAATCGAGAGCCTGGGCAATTTTATGGAGTGTTTGTAGGGAAGGGTTACCTTCGCCTCGCTCAAGTCTAGAAATGACAGGCTGACGGCTGCCAACAGCCTCAGCTAGCTGAGTCTGCGACCAACCGCGTTTGATACGCTGGCTAATGATAGTTTTAACTACTTCATATTCAGGCTCAAGAGCATCGTACTGAGCTTTCACTGTGGGATTCTTGAGAGCCTTGGTTTTAAATTGTTTGAACGTAGTTGTCATAGATTAAATATAACTTATAAGTTATATGATTACAAGTTATCTTTCGCTTTTCTTGCTTTACTTAATTCTTTTTCTGGAGTTGTCTGTGTCTTTTTGACGCAGGCATGTAATAAAATGACTTTGTTTTTATTGAAACAATAGAATATTCTAATTTCTCGTTTACCTCTAACCCGTAATTCCAGTAAACCATCATCCATGTGTCTACTGTGTGGCATCCTCAAGTCATTTCCAAACTCTTCTAGCAGTTCAATAGTTCGGATAACCTTGGCGATTTCTTTCTCGTCCAAGCTTTCAAAAAATATTTCTACCGAATTGAGTAGGTCAATTTGCATGAGACTAGTATACCAAAATAAAAAACTCACTCATGTTGAGTAAGTTTTCCATTCTTCCATATAGTTCTATCTCAGTGGAGATGGCGGGAGTTGTCCTGACAGTCACAAATTCGCTTACGCTCATAAGTGCCGCGGGACACGGCTCGACTGTTTTGCGCCTCAGGAAAAGGCACAAAACATGTCTCCGCCGTTCAACTCCCGACGAAAGCAAAACTGTTTGCTTTCTCCATCTCCACAAACAAAAATCGCCCACGCAAAGCGTGGGCTGATTTTTGTCATTGTGGACATAACGGAGCAAAGTTGGAATCAACTACATTCATGGGTTTTAGAGGCTTCAGAGGTCATAAATGGACTTCGTTATAGTAAAAAATCTATTATACAGACTGTTTAATTAACACATAGTAGTAGTTGAATAAACAAATAATACTATGCGAGCTTCAGCTCGCTCTCTTCGGAGAAAAGGTTTTTTTAAATTTACAGTAATTAGAACTCAGCTTGATGAATGTAAAAGTAAAGTGGAACAAGAAACCACTAGGGAGGTAATGCTTGTTTGCGTGATCAATTCAAAAATACCCCTGACTAAGAGATATTGTTCAATATTTTGCTACCAACCCAATACATCGAAAGAAGCGCCAAATATAACTAATCCCACGATAACTACAATAGAGGCTTTGAATATATAAAACCACCCGTCAGATTGAATGAACATTTTTATACCTAACCCAGTTAGTGATGCTCCTAATATTATTACTACTAATCCAAATACAAATTCCATACATTAATTATACTTTATGAGCAGGCTATCTTTTTAAAGTTTGTTTAATTTACTTCCAATAGCCTGCTAAATGGTAAAATACAGGTATGAGAGATGAAAAAGGGCAGTTTGCTAAAGGGTCCACAGGTAACCCATTGGGACGCCCAAAACGGGCTGATGAGCAGTATCTGATTGATATATGGACTAAACACGGTCAGGCAGCATTCTCTACTGCTATACAGAACGGTGAGAGGTGGGCACTGAAAACCTTGGTAGATAAGCTGTATCCGAATTGTAAGCCAGCTGATATGGGTCAGGTTGATGCAGGTATTAAATCAATAACGATAGTTAAGTCTTTCTCGACCCCTGCTGAAGAACAGCGTCTCCTCAGTCTTCTTGATCACTAAGACTGGTAAAATGACTACCTGACCATTTACAACATGACCATTGTAAATTACAACGAGAGGTATAATATAAATATATGAATAAAGGATTTGTCTCACTCGTTATAATAGCTGTTATTGGTGCCGTCACTTTAGTAGCTGGAGGAGGAGCTTATGGCGTATATAAATACAGTCAGATTGCAGAAGAGAAACAAGTTCTTTCTGAAGAACTCGATAACCGAAAAGATGTTGAAATTCAGAAGCTGCAGGAACAAGTTGATTCATTTGAGAGTGATGATGAAACTGTTATTGAAGATGATGAAGTATTGGCTACTTACTACATCGAGCCTGAGAATGCTAATGTTCGTCCATGCACTGATACAAGTAATTTGGATTGTTCTCCACTTGGACAGTATAAACAAAACACTGAAATCAAGCTCTCATACACTAGCCTAAATGATGCTCCTGAGTGGGTGCCAGTTGATTGGAATGGTAATGAAGCTTACGTTAGTAAAATAGTATTAAGTGAAAGCAAGGTTTTAATAATTCCTTCTGTGTCAGCCCCATCTTTTGTTGTAAGTGAGTCCGATACCGTCCCTCCAATTGAAAAGAAGATGGTCCCAGAAGCAACTCAAGATAAAATAATATTTACAGACAAAACTGAGGTTGCAACAATGATTAAGCAGTTGCAAGGCCTGATTTCTGATGCTGAAGCTGCGAACAAGGATTCTGAGAATATAATCGATTTTGTTTATGAGGGAATGGCAAAACAGTATGGCAATTATTCTGTTCAGAAAGCATGCCAGAATTTGGTTGATGGCTATAGCAAACATATAGAGATTTCTGAAAAAATGATAAGCAATCACAATAAATTGGTTACTCTTTTTGATTCTTTTGTCACATATAATGTTGCAATTAAAGACAGTAGTTTTACAGCTCTCATTAATGAAGGGACACAATTAACGTCAGAACTAACTCAGCAAAACAAACAGCTACCCACATTAATAGATGTCTGTATTGAGTCTAGAGGTGATGCATATGACGATGAAGCTGCTTACCTGAAGGATGTTCTTAAAAGTCTCCAAAACTAGACATCTTTTATTAAATGATAAAATAGTCAGCACTTACAGCATCAAACTCTATGAAAAAAGGTATCCAAGAAAACAACCCTGTAATTGCACTCTGGAATCGAGTAAAAATCGATGGTCGTATTTATGGACTAGCCAAAGAGTATAGAGATAAAATAAAGATGCCCGCTGACGGCTTTCATGAAACTGAGAAGTTTGATATTTGGCATGAGGCAGTTAAGAAAAGTAAGAAAGAAGAAGAGAGAATAGCCTTGTCTCATGAGTTTATAGCGGATGCTAAGAAATTTATCCCATACCAAGGAGTAATGAATGAGCATGGTCTTACACAGGTATTGATTGAATTTCTCTATTACACTAGTGTGGATGAAGAGCTTCTACTTAAGCCATTATGTTCAGCAATGGAGGTATACATTTTAAAAGATAACAAAGTATTATCTATTAACAAGAAGGTGCCTGAGGATGGTGTTTATATAAAAATAAGTCCCTTTTCAACAAATGACAGCATTGTGAAATATGTTGATTCTGTAAAGGGTTTAATAGAATCAGCCCAAGAGTTTTTTATAAGTATATCCAAACTAGAGAAACCAAGAAAGTTCAAAATAAGCTCTCATTACGAAAGAGATTCTACAATACTTGTTTTAGATGAGTGGTCAAAAAAGGAGATTGAGGAGTATTTTGATATAAAGGCTGATTATAAAAATATGGCGGTTAGTCAGCTCATGAAAAGTATTGGGTATCATGGTGTTACCGACAGTATAGTAAAGGCTGTAAAACAAAGAAGGAAAATTAAATAAGATACACATTTGTAGGGTAGAAAACTGCGGATATCTCACACCATAATAAAAGAGCAAACTACTGTCAGAAGTAGTTTTTTTGTTCTTTAAGCAAGTGAGTGGTATCCAAACTAATAAAGCCTATTTATAAATTGGCAGGTTGTTTGGATACCACCTGCTAATTTATAAGAAGGTTTTAAGTCTATAGAATATGAAAGGAAGAATAGTAAAAGTGATTAGTGGTGTAAAGGTGATTACATTCATAGTTGAAATGCCCGAAGGGGGGACTGCAAAGACGAATATAGTTCGCACATTTAAAAATGCTGTGAATTGGATTGATCTTGAGGCAGGAGACAGGATAAAAAATCTAATTTGGAAGTCTGAAGCAGAGGGAATTATTGATGGGGATTCACCAGTAGAGAGGGAGTAGTAATATGCTTTCGACGGAAGAATGTAGAGAACATTTAGGTCGTAAAGACCTAACAGACACGCAGGTCAATAGCTTGCGTGATGTTCTCTATGGTTTTGTCGAAAATTTAGTAGACGAGTATATAGATGATACTGTTAGTATTACAACATCATGCAAAAAGCAATTATCTACTGCAGAGTTTCCTCTGACAGACAAAAGAATGAGGGTCATGGATTAGAAAGCCAGGAGCAACGGTGTCGTGCCTATGCTGGAGCTCATGAACTAGAAGTGGATAAAGTCTTCCACGATAGTGTTAGTGGTGGAGGTGATTTTATGAAGAGACCAGCGATGGTTTGCCTTCTGGAATACTTAGAGAAACACTCATATACTGATTACGTTGTGGTTTTTGATGACCTTAAACGTTTTGCAAGAGACACGGTGTTTCATTGGAAGTTGAGGAATGAACTTGGTGTTCGTGGGGCTAGGCCAGAATGTTTAAACTTTAAATTCGAGGATACCCCTGAAGGAGAATTCATTGAAACAATAATTGCTGCTCAGGGTCAGCTTGAGAGACAGCAGAACAGTCGGCAGGTTATTCAAAAGCAGAAAGCTAGACTTGAGAGAGGGTATTGGCCATTTGGAGCTATATCGGGCTTTGTTCAGATTAACCATGTAGAACACGGGAAGTTGTTGGCACCTAAAGAGCCTAACGCAGGGATTATAAAAGAAGCACTTGAAGGTTTTGCATCAGGGAGATTTGATACCCGGACTGACGTTGCTACGTTTCTTAAGAAGGTAGATTACGCAAAGTATCCAACAATTGAAACTGTGAATAGATTAATAGAAAAGACTGCTATCTATGCTGGCTTTATTGAATATCCAAAGTGGGAGGTGGAGAGAAGGAGTGGTTACCATCAGTCAATAATAACCCCAGCAACTCATTTTAAAATCAAAGAAAAACTCGAGGGAAAAACTAGGACTCATGAGAGAAAGATTTTGAATGAAGACTTCCCATTACGAGGGTTTGTTGAGTGTTCTGATTGCAGTAAGCCAATGACGGCAAGTTGGAGCACTAGTAGGGGGAATAAGTTTGGTTATTATCGCTGCAAAACAAAAGGCTGTGCATCTGTTGGAAAAAGTATAGGTAAAGACAAGATTGAAGCTGAGTTCCTGGGTATCCTTGGAAAGATTAAGCCAAGTAAACATGTGATGTCTCTTACTAGAGAGATTCTTAAAGATGTTTGGCTTAATAAAAAGTCGGCAGTCGAGTCTAAGCGTTCTGAGATGAGTATTGAATTAAGTGCGATTAAAAAAGAGAGAGAAGCACTACTGGTTAGAATACCAAAAGCATACGATGAAAGTGTTGTTCATGTGTATGAGTCTAGATTAAGTGAATTGAGTAAAAGAGAGGTGTTTCTAAAAGATTCTGCTATGTCGTTTGATGCCTGTAAACCTAATATTGGAACCGCTATGGATATAGTGTTTGATTTCCTAGAAAACCCAATGACACAATGGCAAAAGGGGGATATTCATACCAGAAAGCTGGTCCTAAAGTTGGTTTTTGAGGAGAAATTGACATATAACAAAAACAGCGGGTTTGAAACCGCTGTTCTGTCGCTACCCCTAAGGGTATTTAGCCTCCCAGAGGCTCAAAATTCGTCACTAGTGGAGATGGCGGGAGTTGTCCTGACAGTCACAAATTCGCTTACGCTCATAAGTGCCGCGGGACACGGCTCGACTGTTTTGCGCCTCAGGAAAAGGCACAAAACATGTCTCCGCCGTTCAACTCCC
>Ga0208646_1001423_pt1 | contig 11544 bp, 17 predicted proteins | sample AntAceMetag02UK8_FD_184762 | JGI IMG/M metagenome (GOLD analysis project Ga0208646, IMG submission 184762) | Saline lake microbial communities from Ace Lake, Antarctica - Antarctic Ace Lake Metagenome 02UK8 (SPAdes) (version 2) | ecosystem: Environmental > Aquatic > Non-marine Saline and...
CTGCTGCGTATCCCGCTTTGCCAGTATTGGCTGCGGTCTTGTAGAGAGGACGGGCTGCATCGCTTGGGGCAAGGGCGTGGTGGCCGGGGAGGGCTTTGACTGCATCAATCGTCAGCGCAAAGGATCGGTTTAGGGCTGGACTGGCAAACTGAGCTAAGCCGCCCAATTCGGTAAAATTCCACAGAATCGTGTACGTTCCAGAATCTAAGAAAGTCAAAAGTGTAGTAGTACCGTCTCGGAGTATGCCCGCAATTGCAGAGCCGGGTCCGCCTGCCGCCACAGTGAACCGAACATAGTGCCAGCCAGTAGATATATCCACATCGACATATTGGTTCTGTGAGCTATCAGCGTTACGATAGACAGTCCAGACACCATCAGTCTGTGTTGCTGCTGATCCAGCGGTAGCGCCGCCGACTGCATCACCTGAATAATCCGTAGCAGCCGCAATAAACGCAGCCGCCGTCTTGGAACCCATCTGGCTCTTGTCCAGCATGATGCCGACAGTCTGACCGTCTGCGCTGACAATATCACCACCAGTTCTCGACTGGTAAAGGCTGCTCAGGTCTGACGGGTCGTAGAATGCCTGTGTGCTGCTCACCTGATCAGGGGAGAAGGCCAGGCCAGACACTGCGCCCATCTGCATTCGTATGCCAATACCGACGCCTATCATCTACCAGAACGCCACAATGCCGTCAGCGTCGGTATTGCCTGCGAGAACGCGCGTGACGCAAATCGGCAGGAATGTCCCGCTCGGAACCCCCGGAATAACCAAGGTGACTGGCGTATCACCATCAGTCGCCATGTTGACCTCAAGGTCTCCGCCCGTGCCGACATAGACCGCTCGGGTCGTATAGCCCAAGTCAGTGTCATCGCTTGGCGTGACAGCAACCCCGTGTCGTGCAGACTGGGTGGCTGATGCCCCCCTCGAATAATCTAGTGCAGCCATTAGCCGGCCCTCCTGTTGTTAATCATACGACTTCCTCGCCCTTCATGGCCTTGGCTGCCATGCGCAGGTTCTCTGGATTAGCGCCAAGGGCAGACTGGCCAACCTCCATTGCCTGCGCCTCTTTCTTCGCAGCATCAGCGGCCTCAGCATCAGCCTGGCGCTTCGCCGCAACGTCATCGAGCTTGCGTATCCATGATGGTGGGATCTTGCCTTCAGCGCCGTCCCTTGCAGCTGCGTCCATGTCGAACTGGTCGATCGCAGAAATCACCGCCGGATGCTGGGTCGCAATCATGCCCGACACAGTCTGGATCAGGCCATCGAACTGGTTTGCTTTCTGCTTGCGCAGCGCGTCCGACAGCGGTGTCTCGAACTCGAACCGGATTTCCTTGCCTTGCAGAACCTCGGGCAATCCCTCGATCATGCCATCAGGGCGAACCTTGCCGAATGCACCCTTGGCCATAGCCCGCGTGAAGATCGAGTCCATGATGTGGGCATTCTCTGCCTCCATCGGCTCGAAGATCGGGGCAGCTTCACGGGTGTATATCTCGATACGCTCAGCCACTTCATAGGCCGTCATGTCGCTATGGTCGGGCAGCTTCAGGACGTTCTGGTAGAATGCCGTCCCAATGCGCTCAGCCATCCGCTCGCTCAGGTCCATTGCATAACGCGGGTCGCCAGCGTCGATATTGGCGATCGGTGCGCCCATGCCCTTCGAGTCATAATCGTCCGAAATGAACGTCACCGTATTGGCGCGCAGGTCCAGATCACTGAGGATGACACCCTTCTTGGCGTACTTGGCGGGCCTCACAGCCTGCTCAACGCTGGTCAGGAGCGCCTCCTCGACACTGTTGAGGGTACGGGCATCAGCCAGCGCAACGCTTGTGCATGGGCTTCTGGCGTAGTTCTCGCCTGATACACTCATCCACTCTCGAACAGTGAATGGGAATGCGAGGAAGTAGTATTCGGCCAGCGTGGCATCGCCCTTGATGCCGTCAGCCATATAGATCGAGCAATACTTGGCCATCTGAGGCACACGCTCTTTCTTGCCGTGAGTGCCGGGCTCGATCGGCGTTACCGTCCGGCAGATCGTCTTGATCTCCTCGGTGTGACCCTTGTCCCAGTCCATGCGCCATTCGCGTGGCAGGATTTCAGGACTGCCTTGGCCGAGCAGCTGCACGATCTGGCGAAGGGTCAGCTTCATCTTGTTGTGCAGGGTATCGACCATGCCATCAGCGTTCTGTGACCATGCGCAGTCTCGCAGGTGCAGGCATGAGAACTGAAGGCCGGACTGGTCAGAGCGGTACGAGTGAGACACGACAGATGCGCCGAATGTCACATAGTCATTGTCGCTTTCGTTCATCACACGGGTGAACATGGCTCGTGGATCATAGACGATGTTGCGCTGGGTTGCGGTTGCGTCACCGCACCAGATACGAGCCTCATCATCCTTCATCACGGATATCGGGCTGGCAGTGGCCTTGAACCAATCCTTACCGCGCGGGCGGATCATAGCACCGAGATTGTTGGCCATGTCCCTACGCATGATCGACGGCAGCGAGGTGTGCACACCATCATAGCGCTCATCAGCAGCGGCATAGGTTGTCGTGAAGTCAGCGCGTTCGGGGTAGAATATCTCAGCCTGCGCCTGCCATAGCGGCAGGAACTCTGATTGACGTCTGAATGCACGTTCGGACGCCTTCATAGCCTTGGCGCCACGCTCTTGCAGTTCGCTATTGCGCTGCGGTTCCTGCTGTTCTTCCGACGCGCCTGTGTATGCCATCAGCCGAGGATCGTGTTCTTCTGGGTGGATGCGCCGCCGTAAACGCCACTGCCAAGAACATTATCAAACAGGGTCGATGTGCGGTTCTTGCGCTTACGGCCTGTGCGCTCCTGCTCAATCTGGGCTTCACGAACGCTCGGGCTGTCTTCAGTCGGGATCACCTTTGGCGCCGGGGGTGGCGGAGGTGGTGGTGGGGATTTTGGCGTCTTGAACATGTAGGTGTTACCTCCTGCCGTTCACCTTACGGGATGGGAGGATGACAGATTGTGAATACCCTCTCGTGCGCCTTGCCTCGACATGAGACTGGCGGTTCTCCTTGGCCATTGGGTCAGGCTCAGCCCATGCGAAGAAGAAGCCCCATGCGAGATCAGGTGAGCGGCCAATGCGCTTGACGATCGAGTCATTTTTCTCAATTCGGATCGTATCGCGCATGTCATTGTGCTTCATCTCACGGAATGCCGTCAGTTCCATCAGGATGTGGCGGCCAGGTGGCAGGGCAATGCTGTCACCATGCTCAGGGTCCAGCCCTTCGCGCAGTCGCCAGACATACTCGTCACGCTTGAGCCCGAACTTGCGGCCATCACGGGCCTTCACATCCGAACCAGAGCCACCCTTGCAACGCTTCACGTTGAAGTGGTTGGACTCCATCATCGAGCAGACGCCAGAGCCATAGCCACCGCCACAGTCCACGTTCATCTGCGGATCATCACGGGCCACGCCGAGTATCATCGCGCCTTGCTTGTCAGTCGTATTGACCTCAGTGCCGGGCTTCACGATCGGCTCATTGAAGAACGTCTTGTGCAGCGGAACACAGGTCATGCGGTCCTTGCCACCATCAGCCATGTCCACGCCGATTGCAGACATGGGCTCATACAGTGGCGAATTGGGATCGACCTCGTGCCGGCGCATCCTCCAGCGTTCCTGAGCCTTGAGAACCCACTCAGTCGGGATGACCTGGCACTCTGCATCCTCCATCGTGGATGTGAACTTGCCGCGAAGCAGTGCGTCTTGCAGGTGTTGCGGCAGGCTGGCGAGCTGGGAAGCATAGCCGCTCTCAAGCAGGTCAGGGTTGTCTGACAGTGCGGCAGGGATGAACGTGCGAGACTTGGGGCGAACCTCAACCTGTGTTCCCTGCGCATCCGTGATGTAACCAACCCAGTCAGCCTCGACCTCAATCGTCAGACCCTCGATCTTGGTGAACCAGCGCAGTTCTCCGGGCTTTGCAGGCCCCTTGTTCAGCGGATCGGCGTACTCAGGGTCAAGCCAAGGCGCGAACCAATCGAAGATCCAAAGTCCCTCGGGCGTCAGTGGTGGGTTGGAAGCAAGCACAACACGGCAACGCTGGCCGGATATCGTCGTCCGATTCCAGCCCATGATGTACTCGATGATGTCTTCCTGAAACTGCACAGCCTCGTCAAAGCCATAGAAGTCTGCCGCACGACCTTGGTACGCTTCAGCATCCTTGGCACTCTCGAATGCACCGAACTCAACCGCGCGATCGATCCCGCCCGTCAGTGTCGTGGGTATCTTCCAGACGTGCTTCTGGCTGTTATAGCCCTGCGTCGATCCGACAATCTCACTCAGGCTTGGCGCAAGACCACCTTCCCCATCGATGTCCTTGAACTGGCGACGGAACAGACGGCTGACACGATGCTCATTGGCAGCGAGGCCGAGCAGAAGCTGGGATTTCCCGCCACCAGCCGCACCGCCATAGTACAGCAGGTCAGACTTGGAGAAATAGGCTGCGCTCTGAGGGCCTGGATTGGCGTGCCAGAGCTTGCCACCGATCTCAGTTTGATCCGCCTCCTTGGACAACGCCGCCTTGGTGGCCGGGTCCATATCCTTCAGCTTGGCTGTGATTTCGTCCAGAAGCGTCATTTTTACCTATCACCAGTTGCATTTTACTGGGATTGAAAGTGTCGGCCCGCGAATATGGCTATTCAGATCGCGCAGCGGTTGCATTTTCAAAGCTCCGCCTCACCAGTCAGGATCATGGCTAGCTTCCGGGCAAGCGCACGATCATCTGTCACCTGTATCGGCTCATCGGTCTCTGGATCACCACCAACCAGCGCAGTCTTGTCGCCGTACTTCTTGGGGATCATCTTGCTCAATGCCCACTTGCGAGTATCGACGCGAAGCCTAGCGCGCATTACGTCTTCAGGGTTTCCCTCGTCAGCAATTTCCAGCATGTCATCGAACATATGTCCGGCTCGATCCTCAGTCGCACGTGTGTAATTGTTACGAAATTCCTCGTATGTTCTGATCCATCGATAAACCGTAGGGGCAGCTGGCATCTTCTTCTCATCGGTAATCTTCTTGAGGCTTTCACCATTGGCCAGCCTGCCGCAGATCGCATCTCCCACCTCTGATGTGTATTCAGACGGACGGCCTACGGGGTTTGGTTCCGCTTTGACTTCAGGCTTTGTTGCCTTTGGTTTGCGTGGCTTCTTTGGCTTATCGGTGAGTTTGTTCTCAGGCATTTCCACCTCCCTCAAGTTCGCTGTCTAGCATGTTGTAAAAATACCTTGTCCCCTCCCTGCCCATGGCCAGCATCGAATACGCCATCAGCGTCCGCAGTTCCGTAGAGACTGCCTCGACAAGATAAGGCAGCTTTTCCTCGAACTCGTCTTCTGATGTCTGCTCTCTGGCCATCTGTGCACTCAGCGCCCAGACCATATCGATGATGTCCATTGCAACATCGGTCACGAACTTCGGTGTTGGCTCTTCGCTCATGGTCTCAGCACCCCCGTCCATCCAGCCCGAAGCGCTTCAATGCGCTGGCGTTCGGCTTCGACCTTCTCTTGTCTTGCTGCTCTGGTTTGCATGTGAACGAAGGTTATGCCTCCAATGATGATTGAGAGAACGAGGATTGCGATTGTTATGGTGAGGCTCATGCCTGCATTCTCCATAGTTTGATTGCGGCCTGGTGATGGGCTCGCTTCTCTGCGTTCAGGTGTTCAGGGTCCGGGCTTGGAATGATGATGCTGGCCCTGTCACGGTTGGTAAACTCGAAGGCGACACGCCCATCAGGCTCTATGAGCTTTCTGACGAGGCGGATCGGGTGGTCTGTGTTGGCGTTGCGGGGGTAAGTCATGAAATCCTCCGCGTAAAATCTTCCGGGTTGGCGTCCTTGGCCGCTTGCGATGCTTCCACCCCCCCAAAGCATTGACCCTTGCAGGCAGGACGCCCAGTGCGCACCGAGAACCGGAGCGGCGCGTATAGGAGAAGGGAGGTGGTATTCTGCTGTGTGGTCATCCGACCATCCTTTGAGGGCTCGTCACAGCAACAGGCTTGCCGAACCGATTGTGCAGCCACGGGGCAATTGCGTCAGACAGGACCAGTGCACCGGATATGCTGGCCACCGGGTGAGGCAGTCCGTCCGATGCGAACTTGCGGCCTATCCTGCTTGTGAAGCTGCGCACGAAATCGTCCTTGATCTCTCCACCGTTTCCGTAACCAAGGCGCTCCGCAGCTGCGTCGTAAAGCTCGCATACCTCGGATCGCGAACGGACACGGGGATAATTCTCCATCAGTATGCCAAGGAATATAGCCTGCCAGACCGGAACATCGAGTGAATGGCTAAGCTGGAACGCGAGGTTCACACCCGATAGCCGGCGCATCTGCGCTTCCAGTTCTTCGACGTATTCAGGGTCAGTCTTTGTAATCGTTTCAAGTGCACGCTCACGTCTGGCAAGAACGAGCCCGCGACATACCTGGGACCGATCGCGCCGGAAGAGGCGGCCAATCTGGGACTGGCTCCAGCCCTTCTGCTCCTCAAGGGCAAGGTATGCCCGCCTCCGAAGCCTGCTGATGCTGGCGAGTTTGGAGCGTCCGCGCAAGTCGTCTGCGCTATAGCCGCGCGTTTCGGCAATGGCCTTGACCAGTGACATGGCGCTGGGTGCGGTTCGGATCAGAGAGAGTGTCATGTTCAGCCCCCTTGGCTTGGTTTCTGTAAAAGACCCGCGCCGGCACGAATGGGGATGGGAACCGGCGCGGGGTAGAAACTGCGACTGTGTGGACGGTCGCAGCGTTCATTGGGACGCGGCTCTATTCAGCCGCTCCGTTTCGTGGAATGTGATCGGGTTCAGTGTCGGGCTGCTCGTCCGGTTCAGCCTTGACCGCCCATACGCGACGAAAGGATTCCGCTGCCCGATCCTCTGCCGATGGCTCGCACCCCTCGAATGGCGTGTCATCGTTGAGGCGGGCCTCGGCCTGATTATAAACAAGGCTCCCCGGAACAGCCTCGTATGTGCCTATCGGCCAGTCCGGTTCAGGAGCCGCTACAGGCGCGCTTTGCTCTGGCTGGGTCTCCGGTGCCAGAAATGCGCGCAACGCCGCTCTGGCGGACTCCTGACGCAATATGCGGGCGCTGGCGCGGTGTACGGCCTGCTGGTCTTCAGCGTGGCCGACCGTGGCGAGGTCTGTGTCTGCTGCCGCAGCCTCAGCTATCAACTCTTCCAGTGTCTTGTCTGTCATGGTGGTTCCTTTCGTTAGGCTGGGGTGGAAGTTTTGGAGTCGCCTTCCCATCCAACCGGCATGGTGAAGCCAGCGGCGTTCTTGTGCCCTCCGCCTCCGTAGGACTTTGCGATTTCGGAAACGTCTGCGCCGCCTTGGCTGTCATCGCTGCGAAGCGAGAAGACGCGGCCATCAGGGGTGTCCCAATAACAGGCGGCAAAGGGTGGCGTGACCATTTCTCCCTGAAGGTTTGGCGAGGCGTATGGGCCGCACATCAGGTGCCCGGCGTCACTGGTCAGCGTGTACGGCAGGTTTGCCACTGGCGCCCATTGTCCACCGATCACCATTTCGCGGCGCAGCTTGGCGACCAGTTCAGCAACGTCCTTGTGGTGTTTCAGTTCGATGGCTGCGCCGCCATCCATCGCGGCTGATGGGTTGGTTTCCAGCAGAAGTTCCATCAATTCCCAATTCTCAAACGTGTAGGGATGGGCGAAAATGAAGGCATTCACCTCTCGGGACTGCTCCAGCTTGAACCGCCACAGATCGCGGTCCTCGACGTAGTTCACCAGATCTGGGCGCGGCGTATCCGGGTGGAAGAAATCCCACGCAATGCCCGCGCCAGAGCGGTCCATGTCGAAGACTGCGCGAACGGGCCAATCGCTGGCCTGCTCCCATCCCTTGCGCCAGCGAAACGGGTCATAGTCCGGCCCAAGGTCAGCAAACCCATTGCCAGGCTGTACCAAGCCATGAAGATCGGACTGCGCCGTTTTGTGATGGTCGAGGATCAGGATCGAATTTGCCTGATTGACATCACCGCTCCGCAGCATTCCCTCAAGCACGTCGCGCTTGTAGCTGAAATCCACGATAACGACGTTCTTGTCTGCAACGTTCGGCGGGGCCTCACCATAGACGCCGGGAATGTATTCGACGCTATCGCCGAACCGTTTCCAGACAGCCCACGCTGCCGTGAAGCCATCGGCGCAATTTCCGTGGTAGATACAAATATCTGGTGTCACGCTGCTCGTTCCTTCGCGTATGTCTTGCAGGCCACAGGGCGCTGCGCTTCGATTTCGTTGATCATGTCCTGGAGTTCGCACTGCCGCCTGCGGAGCCAGAACAATAGCCCCGGTGGCGACAGGCCGAGTTCGCGAGCGGCTGACGACCGGGACCGGCCCGCAATGTCCGACAGTGCGACCGTGCGCAGGCGATAGTCTGCCTCGTCTCCCGATAGTTCGCTTTGGTTGCGACCGTCGAGCAGGGCCCGGTACAGTTCCGGCCACATCTGAAGCCATTTCCACACTGCAGCAGTCGAGACGCCCTCAGCGCGCGCGAAGTCGCTGATGTTGCCGCCTGCCTCAGCGATGGCCCAGCCGCGAACACGGCGGTCGCGGTGGCCTGCGTGTCCAAGTGCGGGGTAATGGGTCATGCGACGCTGCTCCACTTGCCAGCCAGCGGGCGGGTTGCCTCGTAGTGGGCTTTGCATTTGCCCATCGTGTAACCGTCAATCTGGTGTTTCTTCGCGCCGCAGGGTTTCAGTCCCTTCGGGGTCTGGACCCAATGAGTGCAGGTTTTCGATGGTGGGGGCTGGTTGCCTTTCCAGTGCGAAATTATCGGGGCGGCGACATGGTAATCTGGCGTCTCCATGCGCTCACGCTTCTGGCGGATCGCGCTGGAAACACGACGCCCGGAGTCGAGACCTAGCGCCTCTGCAATGTCGCGGGGCCTCATGCCCTGCTCGTGGAGGACCATGATTTTTGCGAGTTGCCCGGTGTGGCGGGTCATGCTGCTTGCTCCTGTGGCTGGGTTAGTCCGAATTTCTCGTACAGGGCGCGCGGGTAGGCCGCTGAAGGGCTGTTCGGGGCCATCGTGTGGCCATGCCGATCGCCGTACCATTCCCCTGTCTTGGCGAACGCCTCGAAGCAGAACTCCAGCGCGTCCACCGGCTCGGCTGTAGCCTGCCCCATGTCACGCGGCATCCAGTTTTCGTAAAAGCCACCAGACAACCATGTGTGCAGTCCCTTGTGGTAGCCGCCCTCTGTCGTCTTGGCGTACATGCGAGCCGCTCTGACGATGGCCCTCAGGTCATGCGTTTTGGAAATTCGCTTCAGCAGATCAGTACAAAGCGCCTTTGATTTCGATCGGGACAATCCTGTCTTGGACCAGGCCTTCCATATTTCTTCCAAAGCAAGCGAGGCGTCGTCAGACGACCCTTTAGGTTCTAAGGGAGGTTTTGGAAGGTTTGGGTCAACGGGGCTTACGTGTGACGTAAACGTGGTTGACGGGGCCACGTCAGCCTGTTTTACGGGTACAGATTTTGACCCGTCCATATTTTTACCCGTCACGAAGGGAAGCGCGTGGACTTTTTGGAGGTCAATACGGTATTCGATCGTGAACCCATTTGAGCACTTTCGCTTACCGTCCTCGATCAGAATGCCGTCTTCCAGAAGCCCCTTGATTGTCGATATGACACCCTGACGACTGGCCTCAATCTCGTTGGCAATCGTCGCCTTCGAACACCACACTCCGGTGCCGTCATCATTGGCGCGGTCTGCCATGTAGGACAGAACGGCCTTGCGCATCATGGAGCCGATCTTCTTGCGGTAGACGAGAGAGACAATGTGCTTGCTCATCGGCTTCCCTCGATCGCTTGCAATTCAGACGCGTCAGACAGAACCAGGTCGCAACCCAGATCAATCCAGAGGTCAACTGGACCAATTCTTCCCATGCGGTTTTTGGCCACATACAGCTCAACCTTGTTCTTGGTCCGCATGTTGTCCTCTTGCCATGTGCGGTGGCCAGCAGGGTCAGTCTTCCAGTCCGGTTCTTGTCGGGCGATGTAGTAGTTTTCACGGTAGACGAAGAACACCTTGTCCGCGTCCTGTTCGATTGATCCGCTGTCCCTCAGGTCATCCAGTGTCGGGCGCTTGTCCTCACGGCCCTTCAGGCGGGCAAGCTGGCTAAGAACGATGACAGGACAGCCCATGTCTTTGGCAAGCGCCTTAAGCGCGCCAGTAACTTTCCCAACAGCAACAGAGTGGTTTTCACCCCGGTCCTTTTCGATGTTCATAATCTGCAAGTAGTCAACCACAATCAGGTCGAGGCCGCCCAGCATCTTGGCCGCCGATCGGCTCTTGATGAGAATTTCACGGGCACTTTGCGATGAGCGTGAGTTGATAACAATGTTTTTGGGGAGGGCGTCAGGGATGCCGTCAAGACGGTCCATCGCTGCGATCGTGACTGTCGCATTGTCAAGGTCGCGGTAATCAACCTTTTCAACACCCCGCCGTAGAGCTTCGGCTGATATTGTGCGCATGGCGAGCTGTTCTTCGCTCATCTCCTGACTGAACAGGGCAACACGCTTTCCCTTGAAGCCCGCCCCGAACGCAATGTTGCGAGCAACGCAAGTCTTTCCCATAGAAGAAGCGCCAGCGACGATAACCAGGTCGCCCGATCGCAGACCGCCTATGAAATTGTCCAGCTTGGCAATACCCGTAGCAATGCCGCGCTCACCACCAGTTTCAATGGAGTGACGAACATCAGCCAAAACACTGCGGGCAAGATCAGGTGTGCGAGACCAGTCCTGTTCCGGTGTTCCGACAACACTGCTGCGCATCTTGTCCATGCTGCCCTCGAAGGCGGTCAGCACCATTGCCGGGTCTGTGTATCCCTCACCAAGGCCAAGAGCGCTCTCCCGCAATTCATCAGCAAGGCGGATCAGTTCGCGGCGCTGGTGCGTATCGATAATCATTTTAACGGAATCGTTGATCTCTGCCCCAAACACCTCATAGTCGAGGAAGTCTGCTAGCTTGTCCTCACCGCCGAAGCTGGCAACGAATGATTCACCAAGATAATCAACCAAGCGAGGGCCATTGGCGATGCTGCCCTTTTTGATCAGGTCACGCATTCCACCCCATATGCGGGCGTTGGATTCAATGTAAAAATGATCAGAAAGCAGGGCATCGCACCGCGACATGGCAGCATTATCGAATAGAACAGATCCAATAACAGCCCACTCAGAATCGATGCTATAAGGCGCGGTTCTATTGTTCTGTGTCGATGTCATCGTTTTTGCCCAGCCCATTGAATTGATTTAGCACATTCTTCGCAGCGTCGCCAATCGTGACGAAGCCGGGAATGGCTGGCGGCTTGTCCGCTTTTCCGGCATTGTCCGGTGCGGGAATTGTGGTATTAGAAGTCATCGGGGCGCTTCTCCTCTAAGTGGGCGCTTCGTAAGGGCGGCTTGAGGTCTGAAACACCTCGCCGCCCGCCTTTTATCCCCTAGAACGCGAACCATTGCAAGGGCTTACTATCGCAAATCACGGCGCAAGTCCGCCAGTGTCCGCCCGTATTCGCCGCCGTACAT
>Ga0208646_1001427_pt1 | contig 11530 bp, 23 predicted proteins | sample AntAceMetag02UK8_FD_184762 | JGI IMG/M metagenome (GOLD analysis project Ga0208646, IMG submission 184762) | Saline lake microbial communities from Ace Lake, Antarctica - Antarctic Ace Lake Metagenome 02UK8 (SPAdes) (version 2) | ecosystem: Environmental > Aquatic > Non-marine Saline and...
TGTGAGCTGCAAGCTTAATACTAAACTACTGCACGAGCAGGGGAAACTGATATGAGTGTTAAAAAGAATTACTTAATTGATAAAGTTATACAGGAAATACAGATTGATCTGATGATGGGCGACACTGACCCTATCTGGGAGCTGTTGAAAACAGTAGATGAGAAGGTGTTGCTTGCTTACCTGCCTGAAGTTGAAGCCGAGCAGGATAGAGGAGAAGGATGACGATGAAAACAATCACAACAGTTGATGTAGTAGTGGATTGTCTAGTATTTGGAGAGGGCAACACTTTACATGATTCGGAAGAGGTCAGAAGTTTGACTCTTGAAGTAATAGATGACAGCTGGTTACTATTTGGTACTGATGGTGGTGCAGATGTGTACAGAATCTCGTTGGAGAAGCTTGGTTTACAGCGTAGACCCGAGGAGAGCAGCATAGAACTAACAGATAAAGAAGAGCGCACGCCTCTTAGACAACTCGTTGCAACCCTGTCCTATGGCTCTTTGTTTGGTGCTGGTGACGAGACGCTTCAAGAGATACTAGATGAGTATCTAAAGAAAAAGGAGAGTAAAGATGAAGATTAAAAAGTGGGTTGGTAAAGCAATGCTAGGAACCCTAACGCTTGGGCTTTTAGGTGGGCTGGCAATGGATAACGGGCCTTTAGAAACAGCCGCAGTAGTGGTGGTCGCTCTAGGATTAGCTGCCTTCATTGTAAAGGCCTTGGATATTATTGTGGAAGGAGAAGACTGATGAATAAATTATTTGAAATGTTTGACCGCTACTTAGATGAGAAGATTATTGCTAAAACTAATGAGCTTGAGGGCTTACAGATCCGGGATGCTAACAGGATTGCTGACCTAGTGCGAGGGGATTGATATGTGGGCAATAGACTTTAGTGAGTTTGGCTGTACTCAGTACGCTGAAACCTTAGAAGATGCACATAAAATTGGTCAGCGTGGCGGGCCATTCTATATAATTACTTTCGTTGGAGATCACAAATGAACCCACCAAATATAAAGTACTACAAATTCTATGGGGACTCACCAGACTTGGTGACAGGGGAGAAGTATCCGATGAAAAAGTACGCGGAAGTCTCTGGAATCTCAGCCAGGCGGCTAAACAACAGGCGAAGGAGACATAAGAACCCGCCGATTGATGACGCTTTTCTGCTAGATCCCTATGTAAGAGAGGCGCACACGCTAGAAAGTGAGACAGACGTTGTGTCTGATAGCTGGCTGCGGAGAAAACTAGTATGAATTGCGAGATGGTGACACGAATGTTGTGCATTGCGATGATTGTTTACTTTATTATCTGGCAGCTGACAACATACACAAACTAAATACTAATTGGAGTGCAACATGACAGACAAATTGAAGATGCAAATAGATATTGAAGCCCCAATACAGGTTTATAAGGTGTTGATGTCTGAAGTTAGTGGTTACTACATAGATGTAGCGGCTGAAAATGCTGAAGAAGCTCTGCAATATGCCGAGATGAACAAGAAATCTGGGATGTACAAGCCTTACAACAGGATGCTAGTGGACATTTCACCTGCTGAAGCAATAGTTAAGGTGATTGTAATAGAGAAAGAGGACACTCCATAGTCTTTAGAGAGTACAGAAGTTCTATTGTATCCTTATAAGTTACTACTATAAACAACAATGAATATATTTAGTTGACTTTGAAACTTAAAAGTTATTATAATCTCTTTTTATTTTGGGTCAACCCCTAAACAAACTATTTCTGGAGAAAGAAATGAATAATATTACACCAATGTTTGCTAACAACAGTGCGTTGAATACAATAAGGGAAAGAGGGTATGGTACAGCAGGTTTTGATATAGGCGTTGCGCCCTTAGACTACCTTGTTGTAGGACACGGCGGTTTAATGGAGAGGAACAACAGCTCTAAGTCTGTTATCTACCGCACTGATACGGGTACAGAGCTGGGTATCCACGGCCATGGTTACAAACCTGTTGCACCCAAGCACATGATTGACGTAACAAGAAACATCATTGAGCGTTCTGACCTGTCCATCAATGGGATGGAAGAGATCATTCGTACATCACACAACGGCGCAAGAACCTTTGTTCAGTATCGTTTGCCAGAGCATACGTATAGAACTAGTGACGGTGACACTGCGTCCTTGAGTCTGTTGTCTATCTCATCCTTCGATGGTACTTGGCCGTTTATGATTAGTGCTGCAGCAATACAACATGCTTGCACAAATCTTCAAGTCTTTGTGGGTGGTGAGGTGTCAGTGTTTAAAGCTAAGCACACTAGGTCTTTGGACATTGAGCAGGGCGGTCGGGTCATCACTAAGTCTTTGCAGTTGTTTCACCGAGAGCGTGACCTCTGGCAGGGGTGGCAGGGTACAGGCTGCACTGACCAGCAGGCGTTTAGTTTCTTTGCTCAGGCGTTGAAGTGCAAGGGGGCTTTGAAGCTCATAGCAGCTGGCTTCTCTCGTGCAGAAGATGTCATGTACGACATGCCTCGCCGAAACCTGAACCTAGAATATATCTGGAAGCAATACCACTCTGTATATTCTAAACGCCTTGGACATAATTACTGGGCCGTGTATAATGCACTGACTGATTGGTCAACCCACCACGGCGCAACACGCACCTCAAGTGAGACGAACATTGCAGCTATACAGAACGAGCGACAGCAGTTAGTACGTGATGCTGTTAGAACTAGCCACTACATGAAGGCGGCATAATATGACTAAGACATTTGGAAAGTACCACCTCAGTTTAAATTTGCGCAATGGTATAGGCCTTGACCTAGAGTTTGCAGACACCAGAGCTATCTGGGTTATGGCAGACGGAGGAGACTTCGAGGCAGCACAGTTCGAGGGTATTGTTTTATCTCTACCCTTCTGTGTTGTTACATTCGGGCAGGTGTTCTTGCAAGGAGAAGAGTGATGGCAACAGGACAAACACACGGCGGTAAAGGAAGTGCAGGCCGCCCAGTAGATAAAGAAAAGTTTGATAATAACTTTGATGCTATATTTAGAAAGGCAGTTAAAGAACTTAAAGACGACCCAAAGAAACCAGAGAAGCCTAAGAGCTAGAGGTTAGCATGCAAGATATATTACTAATGTTTACAGCCACGATGGTGGCAGCACTAAGCGTAAACTTTTTATACATCTCAGAAGCAATGAAAGACGAGGAGAGAAAACGATGTTCCAAGAAACACTGAGCGGCAGCCCTAGCCCTGAAGCAATAGCAACAGCTAAGGCAGCAGTAGATGTAGCAGACGGTAAGGTTCCACTTAGTACAGCGTGTAGTATGTACAACGTAAAAGAACAGTATGTTATTCAGTACATCATTGACCGGACTGAATACGAAACCATCTTAGATATAAGAGGCTAACACATGACCGAAGAAAACAGAGGCATAGAAATATCAATACAGCAGGTAGTGTCGTGGCACTTAGCTCGCAACTTGATTCACGGTTCCAACGATAAGGCTCAAGTCCTTAAACTAATACAGGAAGTAGGTGAGTTGTCTGATAGTGTTTGCAAGAACACAACACCTATTGATGACATCGGAGACTGCATAGTCATCTTGATTAACATGTGTGTACGGAACAACTTGAGCTTGAAGGACTGCATAGACCACGCATACAACGACATCAAGGATCGCCGAGGCATGATGGTAGACGGGATCTATATTAAAGAAGATGATGCAGCAGGTAACAAGTAGTGCTTGCCAATTGATATTTAAACTGATAAACTTCACTAACATTTTTTAACCCACAGAAGGAAAAGCAACATGGCAATTTTACAAGGCGCAGCATATTGGGCATCGGTCACTACACCCAACACAACTTTTGATCCGGTGTACTCAGTGAACTTAGTTGTAGACGAAGCAGTGGCAGAAGAGTTTGAGTCACGCGGCTTTACCATCAAGCAGATGGACGAAGGCCCAGCAGTTGTTATTAAGCGTAAGGTCAACGGCCCTAATGGTATGGTTCGACCAGCCCCACGTTTAGTAGATGCAAACAAGAACCCTCTCGATGCCCGTGTAGGTAACGGCTCAAGCGTGAAGGTGCAGTACAAAGAGTGGCAGTCAGAATATAAAGGTAAGACTTTCTACGGGTTGGACTTCCAAGCTATGCAGGTTATTGACTTAATTGAAGTCGGCTCCCCTGACGGCTCAGAGTTTGATGCAATGGACAACGGAATGGAGGACGAACTATGAGTGTAGTAACACTCGATGATATCGCTTACGAAACGGACTTAATGACAGATCAAGCTAAAGAAGTTATAGGTCTTGTAGCAGAGGTTGGCAGTAAGCTTGCAACTGCGAGTGCAGAAGAGTCTATTTTACAGGCAGCGATGGTTACACTCATCGTTAAACTTAGAGAACAACTCACGGATGAGATGATTGCAACAGAGGAAGTTGAGCAAACCGAGGAGTAAGGCGCATGCCTTTTGTTAAATTTCACCAGCCGTGTAGTGACTGCGGCTCTAGCGATGCAGCGTCTGTCAATGATGACGGATCTGCATGGTGCTTTAGCTGCAACAAGTATTTTAAAGACTACAGCACATCGGAAGTGCAACAACCTGATACCGTGACGGACTTCGAAGTGTATCAAAGGAACAGCAAGATGGAACACCACCCACCCACACAACATGCTGCATCGTTCAATGAATTAACTGACCGCAAGATAAGCTTAGCTACTGCTAAGAAGTACGGCGTTAAATCAACTATGGCGGGCGGCAAGATTGATAAGCATTACTATCCCTACTACAACGGCCACGAGTTTGCAGGTACTAAGATTCGTAAGCCCAACAAGGAGTTCACTTGGACAGGGAGTCCGAAGGAAGTAGGGTTGTTTGGAGAGAACCTGTTCAAGGCAGGCGGTAAGTTTATAACTTTAACAGAAGGCGAATGCGATGCGATGGCTGCTTACGAACTTATGGGTTCTAAGTGGCCGTCAGTATCTATAAAGTCAGGGGCACAAGGAGGTGTCCGTGATGTTAAAGAGAACTTAGAATACTTAGAGTCATTTGATTCTGTTGTCATTAACTTTGACAACGACAAGGTGGGCAAAGAAGCAGCTCACGCTATTGCAAAACTATTAACCCCCGGCAAAGCTAAACTGATGACACTGCCCGTGGACTACAAAGATGCCAACGATATGTTGCGTCAAGGTAGACACGCTGCGTATGTCAGTGCTTTCTGGGACGCTAAAGTCTACACACCATCCGGTGTATTGAATCTCTCTGACCAGCTTGGTGCATACCAGAAGCTACGGACAGAAAAGAAAACAGCTATTCCCTACCCTTGGCAGGGCTTAAACAAAAAGCTAGAAGGCATGCGAGCTGGTGAGTTAGTTACTCTTACTGGCGGCACAGGTCTAGGCAAGTCATCGGTTACTCGTGAGATCGAACACTGGTTGATCGAGAACACACAAGATAATGTGGGTGTTATAGCTCTTGAGGAGAACTGGTCACGAACTGCTGAAGGTATCATGGCAGTCGAGGCTAATGCGAAGCTGCATCTTGACAGTGTTAAGTCTACGTTCACAGACGAACAGCTAGACCAATGCTTCAAGAAAGTATTCATGGGTGAGAACGAAGGTCGCGTATGGATTCACGCACACCACGGCGTCAACAACCTAGATGACATCTTCAGCAAGTTGCGCTACATGATCATAGGTCTAGATTGTAAATGGATTGTAGTCGATCACTTGCACATGCTTGTACTTTCTACGCTTGAGAACGATGAGCGTAAAGCTATTGACGGCATCATGCATCGTCTACGTACTATGGTAGAAGAGACAGGGTGCGGCATGATCCTAGTGTCTCACCTCCGCAGAGTAGAGGGCAACCGTGGACACGAGAACGGCATAGAGACAGGGCTATCACACCTCAGAGGATCGCAGTCTATTGCTCAGTTGTCTGACTGTGTCATAGCATTGGAACGCAATCAACAATCAGAAGACGCAATAGAGGCATCGACCACCAAGGTCAGGGTGTTGAAGTCTCGATACACTGGCGATGTTGGAGTTGCTTGTAGTCTCTTGTATGACAGCGTAACAGGACGCTTGAGAGAGCTTGATAGCTATGATGAGTCGCAGTTTGATGGAGATATAATATGACCACCACCTTCAACGGCTTTGAGATAGACAAGCACAACAAGCTGTTCAGGCCTATAGCTGTTATAAGCTGGGCATACTACACGCTCAATGGTATTAAGGTTGCTATTAAGTACAATGTTCTGCAACAGTACTACGAAGAGATGCTGAAAGATTCACGGAGTCCTCATGAATAAGAAGTGTAACAAGTGCAAAGAAGTTAAGGAGCTTACGGATTTTTGGAAGCATAAGCGGACGAAGGACGGACGGCAAAGTGCTTGCATCATATGTCAGAAGGTCTACACTAAGGAGTACTCCAAAGTTAATTCTGAGAAACTAAGGTTGCGCTCTGCTAAGTGGCATAAAAATAACCCAGAAAAAGCGGCGGCAAAGAGTAGGCTGTGGGTAGAACTCAACCCAGAAAAAGCGGCGGCTTATAATAAGGCGTGGGGTAGAGCTAATCCCGACAAGATACGCCTAAAAAATGCTAGACGCTATATTGCTAAGAAACAACGTACAATGGCGTGGTCTGATCTTGAAGCTATAGAAGCTATATACGCAAAGGCTCGACACCTTACAAAAGTTACAGGGGTTCGACACGAAGTTGACCATTACTATCCGCTACGAGGAAAATTAGTTAGCGGCCTTCATGTTGAAACAAACCTACAAGTATTAACAAGCCTAGAGAACCAAATAAAAGGCACTAGCTTACAACCATAAAGGCAGAATAAAATGAGTAACTTAGTATTTGATATAGAAGCAGACGGCTTAGACCCCACGAAGATACATTGTATCGTGGCACAAGACGTTGATACTATGGACGTATTTACGTTCGACAACACACAGTTGCAAGAAGGTTACGATATGTTATCTTCTGCAACTAAACTGATCGGTCACAACTTGATAGGCTATGACATCCCTGCAATTAAAAAGGTTGCAGGAGTAGACCTGTTCGACAAGAAGATTGTGGATACACTCGTGCTGTCGCGTTTGTTCAACCCAACCCGCGAAGGTAACCACGGTCTTGAGGGCTGGGGCTATCGCTTGGGCTTCAAGAAAGGTGACTTCGGACAACAAGAAGATGCGTGGGATGTATACACACCGGAGATGTTAGAGTACTGCAAGAACGATGTAATGCTAAACACCAAAGTCTATGAAGCTTTGAAGCTTGAGAGCCGTGGCTTTACCCCGCTGTCTGTACAGATAGAACACGCAGTAGCTAAGATCATTGACGAGCAACGCACTACGGGCTTTGTGCTAGACGTTGAGAAGGTCATGGGCTTGATGGCTATGTTTGAAACCAAGCTGCATGACATTACAGTAGAGGTTCACGAAGAGTTCCGTCCGGTTGTGATAACGCAGATACTCTCACCCAAGTTCACAGCTACTGGCGCATTAGCTAAGACAGCTACAGATCAGCACGGTAAGGGCACACGCCTGTCTGATGACGAGTACGAGCGTCTTACTCTGGACATGGACACTAAACCTATTGCACGACACACTGAGACAGAGTTTAACTTAGGCTCACGCAAGCAGATCGGCGAGTACTTAATTCGTTTTGGTTGGAAGCCTGTTAAGCTTACACCTACAGGCCAGCCCATTGTGGATGAGTCTACGCTAAACAAAGTTAGAGGCATTCCACAGGCCGCACTGATTGCTAAGTATCTTATGCTGCAGAAGCGTTTAGCTCAGACTAAGAGTTGGATCAAGGAGCTGAACGAAGAGACAGGCAGAGTACACGGGTACGTTAATCCTAATGGTGCCGTGACTTCTCGTATGACTCACTCACATCCTAACATGGCCCAGATTCCAAGCAGCAACTCACCCTATGGTACTGAGTGCAGGTCTTGTTGGACTGTACCCAAGGGCTATAAGCTTGTTGGCATTGATGCTTCTGGCTTAGAACTACGAATGCTTGCACACTATTTAAATGACGAGGGCTACACAAATGAAATCCTTAACGGAGATATACACACCACAAATCAAACTCTTGCAGGACTTGAATCTCGAAATCAGGCAAAGACTTTCATCTATGCACTCCTCTATGGGGCCGGAGATGCAAAGCTTGGGTCTGTGGCTGGACGAGGCAGAGCTGCTGGTAAAGGACTTAGACAACGCTTTTTTGATAATCTCCCATCATTCAAAACTCTTACGGATGGAGTACAACGAGAAGCTAAAAGCGGATTCGTTAAAGCATTAGACGGTCGCCGACTTACTGTACGCTCAGCTCACGCAGCTTTGAACACACTGCTGCAGGGTGCTGGTGCTATCGTAATGAAGAAGGCTTTAATAATATTGGAAGGCTATATCAAGGAGCGTAAGTTAGACGCACGGTTTGTTGCTAACGTACACGATGAGTGGCAGATAGAATGTCTTGAAGCTCATGCAGATGCAATAGGTAAGGCGGGCGTTGAAGCTATCATCCAAGCTGGTCTTGAACTTAATCTTAATTGTCCGCTAAATGGAGACTACAATGTTGGAAACAACTGGAGTGAAACACACTGATAGAACACTAGAAAATAAAACACGAATGACAATCAAAGGAGGAAGGTATCGGGTTGGTAACGCCAACCACCCACACCACACTCTGTACAAAGATGAGGGTTTTACTTCTGTGTTTAAAGCAATGGGCTTAATTGAGAACACAGCTTTTAAAATCAAACAAGAAGTCTTAGCGATGTACAACGAGTACGCTGAGGGCTATGTCTACGTCATCTCTAACCCCGCGTGGGAAGGGTGGTTCAAAGTTGGGATGGCTGTCGATGCGTATGATAGATGTGCGCAGTATCAGACCTCTTCGCCTTACAGAGATTATGTAGTAGAATACTGTAAGTACTTTGAAGACAGAAGGAAAGCAGAGAGTTCTGCACACGCTTTGTTAGAAGGTGTAGAGCAGCGGGGCGAGTGGTTCAACGCAGAGCTAAGCGTCATAAAGAATAAAATTAAAACAATAGAAGGCGCGTAGAGATGCACTTAAATGATTTAGTACCTGACATCTACAAGGAGCTAGAAGCTCTTTCAAACGGTGAGGCACTTCCGCTAACCGAAGAAGAGATTGATAGGACTATTGCAGGCATGCGAGAAGCTTTAGTTTCTTGGGCAACACCCCGGAAACGAGATACTAACTTTACTGTCCGCATGTCCAACGTAGGTAAGCCGCCGCGCCAGTTGTGGTACGAGAAGCGTGATCCAAAAGGGCGTGGAAACATTGATGGCCCAACACAGATCAAGTTCTTGTACGGCCACTTGCTTGAAGAGATTGTGTTGATGTTAGTACGCATGGCAGGCTACCCTGTCACCGATGAGCAGAAAGAAGTTACAGTTGACGGCATCGTGGGTCACATGGATTGCAAGATAAACGGCGAGGTGGTTGATGTTAAGACCGCGTCACGTTTTGCATTCAACAAGTTTAAAGAAGGGCGCTTAGCACAGGACGATCCGTTTGGTTACTTGGGTCAGCTTGCAGGCTACGAAGCAGCAGAAGGCACAGAGGCCGGAGGGTTCTTGGTGTTGAACAAAGAGAGTGGCGAGCTGTGCATGTATGTCCCTGACGATCTGGACAAGCCCAACATTAAAGCGTCTATTAGTCAACTGCTTCCTGCGCTAGAGCTTGATGTTCCTCCTGCAATTTGTTATGCTCCAGTACCAGATGGGAAGAAAGGCAACATGAAGTTAGCCAAGGGCTGTAGCTGGTGCAAGTACAAGTACGAATGCTTCAAAGACTCTAATGGTGGGCAGGGCTTGAGAACATTTAAATATTCAAACGGCTACACACACTTAACCGAAGTAGTAGCAGAACCTAAAGTGGAAGAATTTCTATGAACAGAAGACGCAGCAAACGCATAGCGCGACACGCAGAGAGCCTCCTTGTAGTGTGGCTTAAAGGGCTTCTAAGCGATGAAGAGGCAGCGAAGATAAACATAGGCAACTACAAGTCTAAGATGCCTGAGCAGACTCACTACATGGCTCAGCGAACAGTGTACTTGAATGCCTATCACCCGAAGTGGTTGAAGAAAAAAATAAACCAACTGCTGCTAATCTACCCGCGCCTTGCAGTAGAGGACATTAACTTGGAGATGGTCACATGGAAAGTCAACCAACGTCCAGTCAGCTCTCACTAGAACAGATGATCATTGCAGTAGGTAGCTTCCTTTATAATTCTAATTCATCTATTACTGATATTGACGCTGAGTTTCTAAGGGACTTAAAGCTAGTCATCACAGCAGAACTAGAGCGAAGAGAGGAGACACTACATTGAAAAAGGTAAAGCGGGGCTACCGCAAAGCAAGAGTCAAGCGGCCAGTAGAGAAAGACATAGTTAAAGGTTACGACTCTAACTGGGAATACGAATTACACTCAGGCATTCTAGATTCATGGAGCTTTCATGTTGATAAGGTTTCTTACACAGTTGACCACAAGTACGAGCCAGACTTTGTAAGAGAGGTTGACGGGAAGAAGATACTACTCGAAGCCAAGGGAAGGTTCTGGGACTTTGCGGAATACAGCAAGTACGTTTGGATAAGCAAGGTGTTGCCGGATGATGTTGAGCTAGTGTTCTTGTTTGCTAACCCCAGCGCACCGATGCCCCAAGCTACTAGGCGCAAAGACGGAACGAAAAGATCTCACGGAGAGTGGGCAAGCTCCAAAGGATTTAGATGGTATAGCGAAGATAGTATACCGGACAGTTGGATTAACACAGACAAGCGAGAAACTTTCGATGACTGAGATAGAGTATGGAAAAGATGAAAGAAGAGACAGGTACTTACGCAAAAAGAAGAAGAAGCTTAAACGGTCTGAAGCAGTACTATCAAAACATGCTAACGCAGAGCCTTTTAAACGCTCTCGACAACTTCAAGACAGAGGATTGGACTATGAGTATTAATAACGCAACACCAGCAGACTGGAATAGATTACGAAGGCAGCATCCCCCGGTAGAACGTAAGCCCCAGATAGATGAGTCCTTAATGAAGGTATACCTAGACTTAGCGGACAAAGAACGCATAGAGTATGAGGTTAAGTGGGTAGACGAGTCGCTGGAGGAAATAATTGCTAGGGAAGAGCTTGAGGCGTACATCTTTGATGATGAAGAAGACGTAGTTAACAACCCTGACCACTACAACACAGGCAACGTAGAGTGTATTGAAGCCATCGAAGAGTCGATGACTCCTGAAGCTTTCAGGGGCTACCTCAAGGGCAACTGCATGAAGTACTTATGGCGTTATAGCTACAAAGGCAAACCTGTTGAAGACCTTCAGAAGGCTCAGTGGTATTTAGCTAAGCTCTTACAAGAAGAAATCTTTGAGGCAGAAGGGTAATGCGAGAAATACTGAGTAACAAGATGCGAACACCTGATGGTACAGTGTTGCACTCAGCTCATCGACACGACTACGTGACGCATACAGACGCTAACGGTAAAGAGTATATGTTAGATGGTGGTTGGGATTATG